>OFCY01000005.1_pt1 | contig 59256 bp, 66 predicted proteins | sample 1520981 | NCBI WGS metagenome assembly OFCY01 (sample SAMEA2532533, study PRJEB24079) | metagenome
CGTCGCGGCACGGCTGGCGGCCGGGGTGCGATCCCAGGCCGGCTGCGCGGCCACGGCGTTCTGCAGCGCTTTTTCCACCGCCGCGCCGTCGGCCGGTTGCCATTCACCCACGGTCTGGCGGCGATCGGCCGGGTTGGTGACCGGCAGCGCCGCGCCCGCGACCACCGCGCCCGGCACCAGCGGCGCCGCGCGCCACGGCTTGACCGCGGCATTGACGCGCTCGGCCAGCACGCGCAGGTCGTTGTCGTTGGCGAGGTTGGCGCCCATGGAGTTGTTCCTGTCAGAAGTCGGGATGGGGGCTGCCTGGTTGCGGAAGAGATCGCGCGGCAGCGGGATGCGGGGATGCGGGATGGAATCGAACGCCGACACGGTTTCGACCGGGTCGCGGATCAGATCCTCGATGGCCACGTCCTCGTCGGTGATGCGGTTGACGAAGCTGGAATTGGCGCCGTTCTCCAGCAGGCGGCGGACCAGGTACGGCAGCAGGTCCTCGTGCGAGCCGACCGGTGCGTAGACGCGGCAGGGCACGCCAAGGCGGTCGGCGGGAATCACTTCCGCATAAAGATCGTCGCCCATGCCGTGCAGCTTCTGGTGCTCGTACGGGCGGCCCTGGGCGATCGAGCGGATCGCGGCGATGGTCTGCGCGTTGTGGGTGGCGAACATCGGGTACAGCGCGTCGCCGTGATCGAACATGCGGCGCGCGTTGGCCAGGTAGGACACGTCGGTGTTCGGCTTGCGGGTGAACACCGGATAGCCCGGATGGCCGTCAATCTGTGCGCGCTTGACCTCGGCATCCCAGTAGGCGCCCTTGACCAGCCGCACCGGCATGCGCCGGCCGACCCGGCGGGCCAGATCGGCGAGGAAATCGATCACGTACGGCGTGCGCTTCTGGTACGCCTGCACCGCCAGGCCGTAGCCTTCCCAGCCGTCCAGCGAGTGGTCGGAGAAGGTGGCCTCGATCAGGTCCAGCGACAGTTCCAGCCGGTCGGCTTCCTCGGCGTCGATGGTGAAGCCGATGCCGTACGACTTGGCCAGCTGCGCCAGTTCCAGGATGCCCGGCGCCAGTTCCTTCATCACCCGCGCGCGCTTGGCGTGCTCGTAGCGTGGGTGCAGGGCCGAGAGTTTGATGGAGATGCTGGGAGCGGCGAAGACATCGGGGAAGGAGCCCCCCGCATCGCCCTGGCTTCGATTGGTATGCCTGCCGATCGCGTGGATGGCCTTGCGGTAGGCTTCCAGGTAACGCGCGGCGTCCTTCGAGGTCAGCGCGCCCTCGCCCAGCATGTCGAACGAATAGCGGTAGTTGGCGTTGTCGCCCTTGCGCGAGCGACCCAGCGCTTTATGATGGTCCGGCCCATCACGAACTGGTGGCCCATGATGCGCATGGCCTGGCGCACCGCCAGCCGGATGACCGGCTCGCCGACCCGGCCGATCAGGCGCTTGAAGGCGCCGGGCACGTCGTGGCGGGTCAGATCGTTGAGGTTGACCAGCCGGCCGGTCAGCATCAGGCCCCAGGTGGAGGCGTTGACCAGCACCGAATCACTCTGGCCCAGGTGCTTTTCCCAGTCGGCGTCGCCCAGCTTGTCGCGGATCAGCTTGTCGGCGGTTTCCTGGTCCGGGATGCGCAGCAGCGCCTCGGCCACGCACATCAGCAGCACGCCCTCCTCGCTGCCCAGGTCGTACTGGCGCATGAAGGCTTCGATCGCGCCCTGGTCCTGGGCGCGGGCGCGGACCCGCTTGACCAGATCCGCGGCCAGCGCCTGCGCGCGGGCCTGCTCGTCGGCGGGCAGGCGGGCCTGGACCAGCAGCTCGCGCACGTGTTCGGCTTCGTCCCGCAGCCAGGCCGCGGTGATGGCGGCCCGCAGGGGCGACGGCTACCGTAATTTACGGGGGAAACGATGCCGGCGGACGCCGGCGGCGGGGCCGCCTCGGTGCCGGGCTGGGGCTGAGAGCTCATGAACGTGATCGGAAGCGGGCGATGGAGCCCGATAGTGTAGTGAGCCGGACCACCGTTCGCGAATGGATGGAACCGCATGGCGCGGGTTTCCCGCCGTCCGGGCCCGTCGGAAACGGCGCGCGCGGGGCCCGGCCGATTGACCGAGATCATTGCAACTTGCCGCAACAGGGGGCTGAGGCTAACATTTAGGGGTTTTCCGCGGCCTCGTTGCGCGGTTGGCAGCATGATCGAAGTGCTTCCGTCATTGCCGGGTATCCACGGCGCGCGGCTCCGGCTGCGACCGCCCCGGGCATTGACGGCCCGCCAGTTCGTGGCTTTGTTCGCCGCGCTGGCCGGAGCGATGTGGCTGGTGGCCCTGCTGGGCTGGCTGGCCGGCAACGCCTTCGCACCGGCCTTCGCCCTGCTGCACAGCGCATTCGTGGGCGCGGCGTTGCGTTGGCTATGGCGCAGCGGCGAGCGGGGTGAGGACATCACCATCGGTCCGGAGGTCGTGGAAGTCAGCCGCACCCCCGAGGCCGTACCGGTGTTCCGCGCGCATCCTTATTGGGTGTGGCTCCGTATCGAGGCGGATGGCGAAAGGATTTCGCTGGCTTCCAGTGGTCGCCGGGTCGAGGTGGGCAATTTCCTCGGTCCGGGCGAGCGCCGGCAGCTGGCGGACAAGTTGCAGGATTTACTGGCGGCCGCGAGTGGCCGCAACCGATGACGCATTTGGGGTCTAGGCAATGACGCAAGTGAATGGGTATTGGAAGCGTTTGATGACGGCCTTCGCGCTGCTGGCTTCGCCGGTGCTGGCGTGGGCGCAGTCGGCGGACCCGAAGCCGTGGCAGCTGAACATGGGCAAGGGCGTCACCGCCTCGTCCCAGCATGCCTACGACGCGCACATGGTGGCGCTGATCGTGTGCATCGTCATCGGCGTGATCGTGTTCGGCGCGATGGCCTACGCGATGTTCAAGTTCCGCAAGTCCAAGGGTGCGGTGGCCGCGCAGTTCAGCCACAACACCACCGCGGAAATCATCTGGACCGTCATCCCGGTGCTGATCCTGGTGGTCATGGCCTGGCCGGCGACCGCCAAGCTGATCGCCATGTACGACACCCGCGACTCCGAGATGACCGTCAAGGTCACCGGCTACCAGTGGATGTGGAAGTACGAATACCTGGGTGAGGACGTGTCCTTCACCAGCCGCCTGGACCGCGAGTCCGACCGCATCCGCCAGAGCGGCGAGAAGCCCGACCTGGTCAAGAACCCGCACTACCTGCTGGACGTGGACAACGAGCTCGTCCTGCCGGTCAACACCAAGATCCGCTTCGTGATCACCGCCGACGACGTCATCCACGCTTGGTGGGTGCCGGCGCTGGGCTGGAAGCAGGACGCGATCCCGGGCATCGTCAACGAGGCCTGGACCGACATCAAGGAGCCGGGCGTGTACCGCGGCCAGTGCGCCGAGCTGTGCGGCAAGGACCACGGCTTCATGCCGATCGTCGTGCGCGCGGTGCCGAAGGAAGAATTCCAGAAGTGGCTGGCTGAGAAGAAGCCGGCCCCGGCGCCCGCTCCGGCGGCACCGGCTGCTCCCGCCGCGCCGGCGGAAGCCGTGCCCGCCGATGGCCAGGCCGCTCCGGCCCCGGCCACCGACGCCGCCCCCACCAGCGAGTCGGCCGCGCCCCAGGCGCAGGCTTAATCGTCCGCTTCAGCTGAAGAGATCACGAACATGGCCCACACCGCCGTCGATCACCACGACGATCACCACGGTCACCAGCAGAGCTTCATCGAGCGTTGGTTCTTTTCGACCAACCACAAAGACATCGGTACGCTCTACCTGATTTTCAGCTTCATCATGTTCATCATCGGCGCGGGCATGTCGGTGATCATCCGTGCCGAGCTGATGACCCCGGGCCTGCAGTTCGTCAAGCCCGAGTTCTTCAACCAGATGACCACCGTGCACGCGCTGGTCATGATCTTCGGCGGCGTGATGCCGGCTTTCGTCGGCCTGGCCAACTGGATGATTCCGCTGCAGATCGGCGCGCCGGACATGGCGCTGCCGCGCATGAACAACTGGTCCTTCTGGATCATGCCGTTCGCGTTCACCCTGCTGCTGCTGACCCTGTTCCTGCCGGGCGGCGCGCCGGCCGGTGGCTGGACCCTGTACCCGCCGCTGTCGCTGCAGGGCGGCGCCAACGTGGCCTTCAGCATCTTCGCCATCCACATGATGGGCGTGAGCTCGATCATGGGCGCGATCAACATCATCGCGACCGTGCTGAACATGCGCGCCCCGGGCATCGACCTGCTGAAGATGCCGATCTTCTGCTGGACCTGGCTGATCACCGCGTTCCTGCTGATCGCCGTGATGCCGGTGCTGGCCGGCGCGGTCACCATGCTGCTGACCGACAAGTTCTTCGGCACCAGCTTCTTCAACGCCGCCGGCGGCGGCGACCCGGTGATGTACCAGCACATCTTCTGGTTCTTCGGTCACCCCGAGGTCTACATCATGATCCTGCCGGCGTTCGGCGTGGTGTCGGAAATCATCCCGACCTTCAGCCGCAAGCCGCTGTTCGGCTACCAGGCCATGGTGTACGCGACCGCCTCGATCGCGTTCCTGTCGTTCATCGTGTGGGCGCACCACATGTTCACGGTGGGCATGCCGCTGGGCGGCGAAATCTACTTCATGTTCGCCACCATGCTGATCGCCATCCCGACCGGCGTGAAGGTGTTCAACTGGGTCAGCACGATGTGGAAGGGCTCGCTGAGCTTCGAAACCCCGATGCTGTGGGCGGTGGGCTTCGTCATCCTGTTCACCATCGGTGGCTTCTCCGGCCTGATGCTGGCCATCGTGCCGGCGGACTTCCAGTACCACGACACCTATTTCGTGGTCGCGCACTTCCACTATGTGCTGGTGACCGGCGCGCTGTTCTCCATCATCGCCGCCACCTACTACTGGTGGCCGAAGTGGACCGGCCGCATGTACAACGAGACCGCCGGCAAGTTCCACTTCTGGTGGACGGTGATTTTCGTCAACCTGCTGTTCTTCCCGCAGCACTTCCTGGGCCTGGCCGGCATGCCGCGCCGCATCCCGGACTACAACCCGGTGTTCGCGGACTGGAACCTGGTCAGCTCGATCGGCGCGTTCGGCATGTTCCTGACGCCCTTCATGATGGCCTTCATCCTGTGGAGCTCGCTGCGCAACGGCGCCAAGGCCGACGCGCGCGCCTGGGAAAACGCCAGGGGCCTGGAGTGGACCGTGCCTTCGCCGGCGCCGCACCACACCTTCAGCACCCCGCCGGTCATCAAGGATGGCGACCTGGCGCACGGCGACGTGACCCACTGAGGCCGGTGACGGTTGGCTGAGTCCATGAACGCTCCGATGCTCTCGCCGGAAGAAACCGCACGCCGCCGCAAGGCGGTGCTGCGCACGGCCTGGATCGTGGGCGGTCTGGCGTTCGCCATCTTCGTGCTGTTCATCCTGCGCGCGGTGCTCGGCGCATGAGCGGCAAGGCGTCCAATTCGGCGGGCCTGCTCAAGTGGTGGGCGTGGCGCTGGGCGTGTTCGTGCTGACGTTCTCGCTGGTGCCGCTGTACCGGATCGCCTGCGAGAAGGTATTCGGCGTGCGCCTGGAGAAGGGGCCGGGCCAGGTCGCCGGGGTCAAGCCCAGCGCCAAGCGCACCGTCACCGTGCAGTTCGACGGCGGCGTGAATTCCAAGCTGCCCTGGGCGTTCCATCCCGAGCAGCTGACGATGCAGGTGGTGCCGGGCGAGCTGAACGAGGCCAAGTACTTCGCGCGCAACGACGGCCAGCGGGCGATCGTCGGCAGCGCGGTACCGTCGGTGGCCCCGGCACGCGCCTCGGGCTATTTCACCAAGACAGAATGCTTCTGCTTCACCGCCCAGACCCTGCAGGCCGGTGAAGTGCGCGACATGCCGGTGCGCTTCATCGTCGATCCGGATCTGCCGGCCGACGTGAAGACCATCACCCTGTCGTATACCTTCTACAAGAACGATGCCATGTCCGCGCAACTGGGCGCGGGCAACGCGTCCAATTCGCCGCACGCGGCACCCTGATCGAGCCTTAGGAACCGGAAGACACGCCATGGCACAAGCTCACTCGCCAGACGCCAACATCTACTTCGTGCCACACAGCAGCAAGTGGCCGTTCGTGGGCTCCATCTCCATGTTCGTCACCATGGTCGGCGTGGCCAGCTGGCTCAATGACGCCGCCTGGGGCAAGTGGACCTTCTTCGCCGGCGTGTTCCTGCTGTGCGCGACCCTGTTCATGTGGTTCGGCGACGTGATCCGCGAGTCGGTCAGCGGCAACTACAACAAGCAGGTCGACGTGTCCTTCCGCATGGGCATGGTCTGGTTCATCTTTTCCGAAGTGATGTTCTTCGGCGCCTTCTTCGGCGCGCTGTTCTATGCCCGCCAGTTCGCGCTGCCGTGGCTGGGCGGCGAAGGCGACGGCGTGATGACCAACGCGCTGCTGTGGGACGGTTTCTCCGCGGCGTGGCCGACCGCCGGCCCGGGCCAGGTCGGTGGCCAGTTCCAGACCATCCCGGCCTGGGGCCTGCCGCTGCTCAACACCCTGATCCTGCTGACCTCGGGCGTGACCATCACCATCGCCCACCACGCGCTGAAGGCGGGCCATCGCAAGCAGCTGCTGGTGTTCCTGGGCCTGACGGTGCTGCTGGGCTGCACCTTCCTGTTCTTCCAGGCGGAGGAATACATCCACGCCTACAAGGAGCTGAACCTGACCCTGGGTTCGGGCATCTACGGTTCGACCTTCTTCATGCTGACCGGCTTCCACGGCGCGCACGTGACGCTGGGAACGATCATGCTGGCGATCATCTGGCTGCGCTGCGCGCGCGGCCACTTCACCAAGGACGACCACTTCGGCTTCGAAGCCGTGGCTTGGTACTGGCACTTCGTCGACGTGGTGTGGCTGGGCCTGTTCCTGTTCGTGTACGTGCTGTAACGGGAATTGGGAATCGAGAATCGGGAGTCGAAACGGCAAGAGCCGCGCGCTTCACGTCGATGGCCGATTCCAAACAAAGGCGACGGCATTGCCGTCGCCTTTGTCGTTCGGGAGGGAAAGCACGCCGGGATTACACCATTCCGTTTCCCCATTCCCGATTCCCGTCCTCACGCCCCACCCCATGCGGCTTGATCCAGCCCATGTAGATGGCGAGGATGACCAGCAGGATGAGGGCCACGGACAGGCCGATGCGGCGGGTCAGGGCGTTGACGGTGCGTTTGCTCTGGCCTTTGTCCACGAGCAGGTAATACAGGCCGGCGCCGAGGTTCCAGATGATGAGGATCAGGAACGCGATGATCAGCAGGGTTTTCAACGAATCATTCATGGTTCCCTCGAAGGGCGTGCAGCGGGCATGAACACATTATTGCAGCCGACGGGAAATCGCGCGTGAGCCGCCGGCGGATGCCGCTGGCGGTTGGCTGGACGCTGGCACTGGTCGTGATCGCGCTGTTCTGCGGCCTGGGCACCTGGCAGCTGGGGCGCGCCAAGCAGAAGGAAGCCATGCTGGCGGCCTCGCAGAAGATCCTGAGCGAACGCCGGGCGGTCCCGCTGGCCGACGCCGCGCGGCCGGAATTGCGTGGCGACTACGCCTGGGCTTCCGGCCGTGGCCGGTTCCTGCCGGGGCCGGCGGTGCTGCTGGACAACCAGAACCGCGAGGGACGCGCGGGCATCCGCGCCTACCGCGTGTTCCAGTCCGAAGGCGCGCCGCCGCTGCTGGTGGAGCTGGGCTGGCTGCCGCTGCCCGGCGACCGGCGCCTGCCGGCGATTCCACCACCCGAGGGCGAATACCTCCTGAGCGGTCTGCTCGCGCCGCCGCCCGCCGAGGGACTGGTCAAGGCGGTCAGTGCGACCCAGTCCGGCGGGGACCGGCTGGTCACCGGCCTGGACATGGCTGCGCTGGCACGCGACCTGGAACTGCCGGCGCTCGCGCCGCGTGTGTTCCGGCCCGATCCGGCGTTGCCGCTGGGCTACGCGCGCGACCTCGACATCCTGCCCAACACGCTGCCGCCCGAACGCCACCTGGGCTACGCGGTGCAGTGGTTCGGACTGGCCCTGGCCGTACTGATCACCGCGCTGGTGGTGAGCCGCCGCGGTCGCCCCCGGCAGCAGCGCTGAGCCTCCGCGCATGAGAAAATAACCGGATGACTTCGATGCCCCCCGATGCCGCCCGCACCCGCGGGCGCTGGATGCTGGTCGCGCTGTTCGCCCTGTTCTTCGGCACCGTATTCGGTGCCGGCGTCCTGCGCTTCGCCGGCTGGCAGCCTGCCGGCCACAAGAACAACGGCGAGATGCTGCAACCGCCGTCCGATGCCCGCCAGGTCGTGCCCCGCCTGGCCGATGGCCAGCCGTATGCCTGGCAGCCGGGCGAACGGATCTGGCGCATCGTGGTGGCGCCGCCGGCTGATTGCGCCGCCGACTGCGTGAAGCTGGCACAGGACCTGGACAAGGTCTGGCGCCTGTTCGGACACAACGCCGACAAGGTCGAAATCCTCTGGATCGGCCCGCTGCCGGCGGGTGCGCCGGCAACCGAGGCGCGCCGCCAGTTGCAGGCGTCGCCGGAACTGCTGGCGGCGTTGCCGCGCCTGCAGGATCCCAAGGGCGTGCCCGTCTATGTCATCGATCCCCATGGTTTCGTGATCCTGCGCTATCCGCCCGGCTTCGATGCCGGCGGACTGTACAAGGACGTATCGAAACTGCTGAAACTGATCTGAGGGTCCGTCCGAGATGAATGCCGTCGCCCGGCCCGTGCTGTATCGCCATTTCCATCGCATCGCCTGGCTGGCCGTCGGCCTGGCCCTGTGCGTGATCATCTTCGGCGCCTTCGTGCGCCTGTCCAATGCGGGCCTGAGCTGTCCGGACTGGCCGACCTGCTATGGCCGCGCCAGCTGGCCGCAGAGCTCGCATGAAGTCGTGGACCACGCCGCCAGCGCGATCCGCCCGTTCGAGACGCACAAGGCCTGGCGCGAACAGGTGCACCGCCACATCGCCGCGACCCTGGGCATGCTGGTGCTGATCCTGTCGCTGCTGGCCGCGCGCCGGCGCCGCTTCGGCATCGCCACCATCCTGCTGGCATCGGCATTCGTCGCCACCGCGATCCCGCTGTACATGCATGGCGAGCATGTCGCCGCATCGGTGCTGGCGATCATCGGCGAGGCGATCCTGCTGTTCGCCGCGCTGCGCTGGTCCAACCTGGATCTGGCGCGGGTCAGCGCGTTGACCCTGGCGGTGATCATCTTCCAGGCATTGCTGGGCATGTGGACGGTGACCTGGCTGCTCAAGCCGATCGTGGTGATGGGGCATCTGCTGGGGGGAGTGACCACGTTCGCGCTGCTGGTGTGGATGGCCTGGCGTGCCACCGATCAGCCCATCAAGCTGGCCGACGCCGTGTCGCTGCGTCGCTGGGTGATCGGCGGGCTGGTGCTGCTGGGCATCCAGATCGCGCTGGGCGGCTGGGTCAGCGCCAACTACGCGGCGGTCGCCTGCGGCCTGGATTTCCCCAAGTGTGTCGGGCGCTGGTGGCCGCCGGCCGATTTCAGCGAAGGCTTCGTCCTGTGGCGCGGCATCGGCGTGGACTACGAAGGCGGCGTGCTGGACGGCGCTTCGCGCATCGCCATCCAGATGACCCACCGGATCATGGCGGTCATCGTCGCGCTGTACGTGCTGGGCCTGGGCGTGCGCCTGTTCCGCACGCCGGGTATGCGTGGCTGGGCCACCCTGCTGGTGCTGCTGATCATTGCCCAGTTCACCTTGGGCATCCTCAACGTCAAGCTGAACCTGCCGCTGCACGTCGCGGTCGCGCACAACGCCGGCGCGGTGCTGCTGCTGTTCACCCTGGTCTCCCTGATCGCGCGCCTGCGCAAGCCCGAATGAGCATCGCACTGCGCCAGTACTGGGATCTGACCAAGCCGCGCGTGGTCGCGCTGATCGTGTTCACCGCGATCGTCGGCATGTTCCTGGCCATCGACGGGCTGCCGGATCTGGATCAGCTGCGCCGCGGCGCGCTGGGCTTCCTCGGCATCTGGCTGGCGGCATCCAGTGCGGCGGCGATCAACCAACTGCTGGACACGCGCATCGACGCCAAGATGGCGCGCACGTCCTGGCGTCCGCTGGTGGTGGGGCAGGTCAAGCCGTGGCAGGCGCTGGTGTTCGCGTTGTGCCTGGCGGCGCTGTCGATGGCGATCCTGGTGCTGTGGGTCAACGTCATCACCGCCATCCTGACCTTCGCCTCGCTGATCGGCTACGCGGTGGTCTACACCGTGTTCCTGAAGCGGGCGACGCCGCAGAACATCGTCATCGGAGGCATCGCCGGCGCCGCGCCGCCGCTGCTGGGCTGGGCGACCATGACCGGCATGCGCGGCGAATGGGACTGGGCGCACGCGCTGCTGCTGGTGCTGATCATCTTCGTGTGGACCCCGCCGCATTTCTGGGCGCTGGCGATCTTCCGCCGCGAGGACTACGCGCGCGCGCTGGTGCCGATGCTGCCGGTCACCCACGGCGTTACCTACACCCGCTGGCAGATCCTGTTCTACACGGTGCTGCTGGTGGAAGTGACCGTGTTGCCGGTGGTGTTCGGCATGAGCGGCCTGTTCTACCTGGGTGGCGCGCTGGTGCTGGGGCTGGTGTTCCTGTGGTACGCCTGGCGCCTGCTGGATCCGCCGGACGAGTTCTTCGCCATGCGGATGTTCAACTATTCCATCGTCTACCTGATGGCGTTGTTCGCCTTCCTGCTGGTGGATCACTGGCTGTAATCGCGGTGCGTTCCCGCCGCAATGAAGAAAGGCCCGCTTGCACGGGCCTTTCCGTTTTCCGGATGCGTGGCGGGGACGTCACTCCAGCAGGTGGCGCTGCCAGAACAGCATCGAGGCCGCGCTGAAGTAATCGCTGTTGGACTTCTTCTGGAAGCCGTGGCCTTCGTCGGAGAATTCCAGGTACCAGACCGGCTGGCCGTTGCCGCGCACCGCCTTCACGATCTGCTCGGCCTCGGTGTAGGGCACGCGCGGATCGTTGCGGCCTTGGGCGATGAACAGCGGCGAGGTGATGCGGTTGGCGTGGTTGAGCGGGGAGATCTTCTCGAAGTGCTCGGCCATCGCCGGATCGCGTTCGTCACCGTACTCGGCGCGGCGCAGATCGCGGCGGTAGCTCTCGGTGTTCTTCAGGAAGGTGCCGAAGTGGGAAATGCCGACCACGTCGATGCCGGCGCGGATGCGATCGCTGTAGTGCATCAGCGAGGCCAGCACCATGTAGCCGCCATAGCTGCCGCCGTAGACGCCCACGCGCTTGGCATCCAGCTCCGGCTGGCGGTCGATCCAGTCCAGCAACGCGCCGATGTCCTTGACCGAATCCTCGCGCTTGAAGCCGTTGTCCAGCTGCACGTAGGTCTTGCCGTAGCCGGTCGAGCCGCGCACGTTGGGCACCAGCACGGCGATGCCCATCTCGTTGACCAGGTATTGGATGCTGGCATTGAAGGCCGGCAGCGACTGCCCTTCCGGACCGCCGTGGATGTTGATGAGCACCGGATGGCGGCCATTCTTCGCCGCCTTGGCCGGCTTGTAGTAGAACGCCGGGATGGTGCGCGGCTTGCCATCGGCCTGATCGAAGGTCGGATAGCGCACCAGCACGGGCGCGACGAAACCGCTCGCGTCCAGTCCGCCGACCTCGCTGCGGGTCCAGCGCGTCAGCGTCGCCGCGGCCAGATCGATCACGTAGACATCGCTGGGCGAAGTGGCGGTGTTGAGGCTCAGCGCCAGCTTGCCGCCATCGGGCGAGAAGCCCATTCCACCGACGATGCCGATCGGCAGGTCGGGCAGTTTGACCGGCTGGAACGACGGCCAGGCGAACACATGCAGGCGATCGATGCCGTCCTCGTTGCTCACGTAGGCGACGTGGCGGCCGTCGTCGGAAACGTCCAGCTGATCCACGTCCCAGGGAATGTCCGCGCTGACCACCTTGAACTCGCCGGTGGCGGGATTGTGGTAGCGCAGGGTGCGGAACTCCTGCGGCTTGCCGTCGAGGTTCTCGTCGGTGATGTAGAACACCCCGCGGCCATCGCCCGCGTAGCGGAACCCGCCGGACGCCGCCTTGCCACCCTCGATCGGGAAAAGGGTGAGTTTGCCGCTGGCCAGATCCACCTTGCCGGGATGGGATTCATTGACCGACACATATTGGCTGACCAGCAACGTCTTGCCGTCCGGCGAGAAATCCATCGCGCCCCATTGGCCGCCTTCGGTGACCACCGTGCGCGCCTTGCGGGTTGCCAGATCCATCACCCACACATCGGTGTCCTTGCCGTTGCGGGCGGTGCTGCTCCAGGCCAGTTGCTTGCCGTCGTGCGAGAACAGCGGCCCTTGGTTGCGCGCCTTGCCGTCGGTGAGCAGGGTGGTTTCGCGGGTGCCCAAATCGAACCAGTGCAGCTGCCAGAACTCGTTGCCGCCCACGTCCTTGCCGAACACGAAACCGTTGCGCCCGGACTTCGCCGGCGCGGTTCCCAGGCTGTTGATCGGTTCGGGATAGAAGGTCAACTGCTCGCGCATGCCCATCGGCTGGCACACCTGATGCGCCTGGGTGGTTTCGGCGAAGCGGGTGGAGATCAGCAGGCAGCCTTCCTGCGTCCAGCCGGCGAAGCCCGCGCCACGCGTGTTCTGGTAGCGATTGAGGCGCTCGGCCAGTTCGGCGGGAATCGCCGGCACGTATTCGGTGGTGCGGTTGCCGATCTGTTCGCGTGCCGCCGCCTGGGGGGACGCCGCGGCGGTCGCCGCGGGCTGGGCCAGCGCGGGAAGGGCAAGCAATGCCAGGGCCAGAGGCAGGCTCCGGCCGGGATGACGAGTCATGCGAAGGTTCTCCCCGGGTGAAAACCCGAGGTTACCCATGTTCCCGCGCCGGGAGCCAGTGTCGTCGTGCGGAATGGCCGGGCGTCACCCGGCCGTTCCGCACGTGATCACGGTGTCTGGAGCTTCTGTTCGACCACCGGCGCGAGCGACTTCAGCCCGGCCTGGCGTCCCAGTTCCAGTGCCTGCTCGCGGCTGGCGCCTTCTTCCTGTGTCGCCATCAGCGCGAGCAGCGCGCCGACCCGGTTGCCCGAGGCGCAATGCAGCAGCACGTTGTCGCCGCCGTCCTGCAGCAGCTTCTTCAGCGCCTTGGCGTTGGCCGGGGTCAGGTCGTCGGCGCCGGCGATCGGCAGGCGCTCGTAGCGCATGCCGTTCTGCCTGGCGGCGGCGGCTTCGTCAAAACCGCGATCCTCGCCCGGAGCACGCAGGTCGATGACGGTGCGCACGCCCTGCCGGGAGAAATCGGCGAGCTGTCGGCGTGGGCTGGCCACCGGTATGCAGGCCGGGGCGCGGCTGGGTGAAGTCGCCCGCCTGGACCTGCAGGGCGAACAGCAGCACGGCGCTGCCCAGCAGGTGACGGAACGATGCGATGGTACGGCGGGATCCACGTTTCATGGGAACCTCCTCGTTCAGCGGGCCACGCGCGCCTGCAGCAGGGCGCGCAATTCGTATTTGTCGGCTTCGTCCAGGCCGATGTTGCGCTGTTTCACCTGAAGTTCGTCGATACGCTGCTGCAACAACTGTTTTTCCATCTGGTGCGCGGCGTCCAATAGTTCGGCCTGCCAGATGTTCTCGTCGCCGGGCAGTTCCTGCATCGCCAGTTTCTGCAAGCGGGCAGCTCCTCGCGTTCGGCGAAGTGTTCCAGCAGCACGCCGGTGGTGATGTCCGGCCGCGCGTGCACGATGTCCAGCAATTCCACCAGCAGTTCGATGCCGGGCAGGCGCAGGCCGGCGAAGGCATGCGGTGGTTGCAGCGCCAGCGCCAGCGACGGCTTGTGCAGCAGGCAGACAATGGCGCTGCGCACCAGACTGGGCTTGTTGCCGGCGGAGCGATGCGCGGAGGCGCGGGGAACGGGCTTGGCGGGCGGTGGCGCGGATGCGGTGGCGGCGCCGACGCCGGTGATCTCGCTCAGCCGCTGCCGCATCAGATCGCCGAACGCGCCATCCGGAATCTGCGCGAGCAGCGGACGCGCGCGCTCGGCCAGGCGCGCCTTCCCATCCAGGGTCGACAGGCGGATGTCCTTGCCCAGTTCCTGGAAGAAGAACTCCGACAACGGCATCGCCTGTTGCAGGCGTGCATCGAACGCGGCGGCGCCTTCCTGGCGCACGATGGTGTCCGGATCCTCGCCATCGGGCAGGAACAGGAAGAACGCCTGGCGGCCGTCCTTCATGCGCGGCAGCACCGATTCCAGTGCGCGCCAGGCGGCGCGCTGGCCGGCGGCGTCGCCGTCGAAACAGAAGTACACGTCCGGGGCGATTGCGGAACAGCAGCTCGGCGTGGTCGGGCGTGGTCGCGGTGCCGAGCGTGGCGACGGCTTCCTTGACCCCGAACTGGAACAGCGAGACCACGTCCATGTAGCCCTCGACCACGATCAGCCGCGTGATCTTCTGGTTGGCCTGGCGCACCTGCCACAGGCCGTACATTCTCTACCCTTGTGGAACAGCGCGGTCTCCGGCGAATTGAGGTACTTGGGACCGTCGTCCTTCTGCAGCACGCGGCCACCGAAGGCGATCACCCGGCCGCGGCGATCGTAGATCGGGAACATCACCCGATCCCGGAACTTGTCGTAGGTGTGGCCGCGATCGTTCTTGGAGAACAGGCCGGCGCGATCCAGCAGCTTCATCCGCCGCTCGTCGGTGCCGAGCGCGTCCTTCAGCGCGGAAAAGCCATCCGGCGCGTAGCCGATGGCGAACTGCGTGCGGGTGGCCGCATCCACGCCGCGCCCGTCCAGGTAGGCACGCGCCTTGTCGCTGCCTTCCAGCTGGCGCTGGAAAAAACGCGCGGCCGCTTCCAGCGCGCCGAACAGATCGCGGGTGTCGTTGTCCTGGTTGCGCTGCTGGGTTTCGCGCGGCACTTCCATGCCGTTGCGCCGGGCCAGTTCCTCGACCGCGTCGAGGAACTCCAGGCGGTCGTAATTCATCAGGAACGACAGCGCGGTGCCGTGCGCGCCGCAGCCGAAGCAGTGATAGAACTGTTTGGTCGGCGAAACCGTGAACGAGGGCGAGCGCTCGTCGTGGAACGGGCAGCAGGCCGAGTACTCCTTGCCCTGCCGCTTCAGGGGCACGCGCGTGCTGATCACCTCGACGATATCCGTCCGGGCGAGCAGTTCGTCGATGAAGGCGTCGGGGATGCGGGCCATGGACTGCGTAGTATTCCACGCCCCGGCCGGTGACGTCAGGAAGCGGGTGGGCGCCCGCCGGGCGGCGCCGGGCCAGCCGTTCGTCGATCAGCGCTGTCAGCAGGGCACCGACCAGGAACACCACCGTGGCGTAGTACATCCAGACCAGCAGGATGACCAGCGTGCCCATCGAGCCGTAGGCACTGCCGGGCGCCGCCTGCGCGATGTACAGGCCGATCGCCCGGCGGCCGGCGATGAACAGCACCGAAGTCAGCGCGCCGCCGAGAAAGGCGCGGCGCCATGCCACCCGCCGATCCGGCAGGTAGTGGTAGAGCAACGCGAAGGCGAACACGTACAGCGCCAGCGAGGCCAGCTCGCCGAGCGCGGGCAGCAGCGTAGGCACCCGCGCGAACAGCACCTGCAGCAGGGTATTGAGCGTCATCGACACCAGCAGCAGGAAACCCAGCGCGAGCACCACGCCGAACGAGAAGATCCGCTTGCGCAGCCATGCCCACGGACCTTCCAGGCGCTGGGCGTCGGTGTGGAAGATCAGGTTCAGCGCCTGCTGCAGCTGGCCGAACACGGCGGTGGCGCCGATGAACAGCAGCACCGTACTCCAGCCACCGGCCAGTGAACCCACGCTGGGGCGGTTGCGCGCGTTGCGCAGGACGGTGGTGGCGATGTCCGCGGCATCCCGGCCGGCCAGATCGCCGATCTGCCGCAACAGCGCTTCCTGCGCGCTGGGATAGAGCGCGGTGGTCAGCCACAGAGGAGGATCAGCAAGGGCGCCAGCGACAGCAGCGCATAGAACGCCAGCGACGCCGCCTGCGCCATCACGTCGATTTCGATGAACCGTCGCACCAGCGCGACCGGCAGGCTGGCGTGGAACCGCTTCAGGAAACGCAGCAGCTGGTCGCGCAGGCCCCGCATCGGGTTCGGCATCCGTCCAGACACGGTGCCAGCATGACAGGCGCGTGTCGTCGCGCCGTGAGTGCGCGATGCGCCGTGATCAATCCGCCAGTGTTGCCGCCAACCGGTGCAGGGCGTCGCCGGTCACCCGCTGCACCGTCCATTCGTCCTGGCCGAGCGCGCCGAGGCTGCGGTAGAAGCGGATGGCCGGTTCATTCCAGTCCAGCACCGACCATTCGAAGCGGCCGTAGCCGCGCTCCACCGCGCGCCGCGCTAGATCAATCATCAGGTGCTTGCCCACGCCGAGTCCGCGGAATGACGGCCGCACGAACAGATCTTCCAGGTACAGGCCCGGCAGGCCAAGGAAAGTGGAGAAGCTGGTGAAGAACAGGGCGAAGCCGGCGGGTTCGCCGTCGACCTCGGCGATCACCACCTCGGCGGCCGGGCGCGGGCCGAACAGGTGCTGGTCCAGCTGCGCCTCGGTGGCGACCGCTTCATGGGCCAGCCGCTCGTATTCGGCCAGTTCGCGGATGAAGGCGAGGATGTGCGGCAGGTCGGCGCGGGTCGCCGCCCGCAGGAGGATCGTCGGGGACATCGTGGAGCGGAGCCTGCTCCGCTGGGCATGGGGGAAGCACAAGCATACCGGCGAGACGGTGCGGCCAGTGCCGCGCGGCCGTCCCGCCGCCAGCGGGCTCAGCCCGCGAACTTCTTCTTCACCAGCGCCGAGACCTGGCCCATGTCGGCCTGGCCGGCCAGGCGCGGCTTGAGCACGCCCATCAGCTTGCCCATGTCGGCCGGGCCGCTGGCACCGGTCTCGGCGATGGCCGCATCGATGGCGGCCAGGATCTCGGCCTCGCCCAGCTTGGCCGGCAGGTAGCGCTCGATCACCACGATTTCGGCGCGCTCGACCGCGGCCAGGTCCTCGCGGCCGGCGGCCTCGTACTGGTTCACCGAATCCTTGCGCTGCTTGACCATCTTCTCCAGCACGGCCAGCACCGCGGCGTCGTCCAGTTCCACCCGCTCGTCCACTTCACGCTGCTTGATGGCGGCGTTGACCAGGCGGATGACGCCCAGGGTGTCCTTGTCGCCCGCCTTCATGGCGGTCTTCATGTTGTTGGTGAGCTGCTGCTTCAGGGGCATGGGGGTTCTCCGGGGACCTGCCGGGGGCAGGAAAGGGATGGGGAATGTACGGGATCCAGAAACGCAAAAAGCCGGCCACGCTCGCGCGTGCCGGCTTCTGGCGAACCGCCGTCGCTCAGTACAGGCGCTGGCGCTTGGTGACGTCGCGCGAAGAGCGACGCAGCTGGCGCTTCACCGCGGCAGCGGCCTTGCGCTTGCGTTCCTGGGTCGGCTTCTCGTAGAACTCGCGCTTGCGGGTTTCAGCCAGCACGCCGGCCTTTTCGCAGGTGCGCTTGAAGCGACGGAGCGCAAACTCAAACGGCTCGTTTTCGCGGACTTTGACGCTGGGCATACGTAATCTCGTTGATGGAAACGACCCGGGCAGACCGGGTGAGCCGCGCATTATAGCGGCGGCCCTCGGAAAAGTGCAACATAGCGCCCCATGAAGGTCCTAGGCATCGAAACCAGCTGCGACGAGACCGGCGTGGCGGTCTACGACACCGCCCGGACCGGCGCGGACGGTCTGCTGGCCCATGCGGTCTACAGCCAGATCGCCCTGCACGCCGAGTATGGCGGGGTGGTGCCCGAGCTGGCCAGCCGCGATCACGTCCGCAAGCTGCTGCCCTGATTCGCCAGACCCTGGCCGAGGCCGGCCTGGACACCCGCGATCTGGACGGGGTCGCCTATACCGCCGGCCCCGGCCTGGTCGGCGCGCTGCTGGTCGGCGCGGGCGTGGCCCGCGCGCTGGCCTGGGCGCTGGAGCTGCCGGCGGTGGCGGTGCACCACATGGAAGGCCACCTGCTGGCCCCGCTGATCGAGCATGACCCGCCGGAACCGCCGTTCGTGGCCCTGCTGGTGTTAGGCGGGCATACCCAACTGGTGGCGGTGGACGCCATCGGCCGTTACCGCCTGCTCGGCGAAACCCTGGACGACGCCGCCGGCGAGGCCTTCGACAAGACCGCCAAGCTGATGGGCCTGCCGTACCCGGGCGGCCCGCAACTGGCCAGACTGGCCGAATCCGGCACGCCCGGCCGGTTCAGGTTCGCCCGGCCGATGACCGATCGGCCCGGGCTGGATTTCAGCTTCTCGGGCCTGAAGACGCAGGTGCTGCTGGCCTGGCGCGACAGCGATCAGCAGCCGCAGACCAAGGCCGACATCGCGCGCGGGTTCGAGGACGCGGTGGTCGAGACGCTGGCGATCAAGTGCGGGCGCGCGCTCGACGAGGCCGGTTGCGACACCCTGATCGTCGCCGGCGGCGTGGGTGCCAACAAGCGCCTGCGCGCGCGGTTGCAGGAGATGGCCGCCCGGCGCAACGGCGGGCGGGTGTGTTTCCCGCGCCTGGATCTGTGCACCGACAACGGCGCCATGATCGCCTTCGCCGGCGCGTTGCGGCTGGAAGCCGGCCAGCATGAGAGCGCCGAAGTGAAGGTGACGCCGCGCTGGGACATGGCGACACTGGCGCCGGTCGAGCCGGTGGCATCGGAACCGGCGGCGATCGCGCAGGAATAGGCGCAGGAACAGTCGCAGGAACAGGCGCGCACAGGGAAGGTTCCGTCACGGGCGGGTACCATTCCGGTTCCGCATTTCGATTCCCGTTGCAAATGGACAAGGTTTTCATCGACGGCCTGCAGGCTGACGCGGTGATCGGCATCTACGACTGGGAGCGCCGCATCCGCCAGACCCTGCGCCTGGATCTCGAACTCGGGTTCGACAACCGCAAGCCCGCCGCCAGCGACGACGTCGCCGACACGCTCGACTACGACGCGATCAGCCGCCGCCTCACCGCCTTCATCCAGGCATCCGAATTCGGCCTGGTCGAAACCCTGGCCGAACGCTGCGCCGCGCTGGTGATCGAGGAATTCGGGGTGGCCTGGCTGCGCCTGCGGCTGAGCAAGCCCGGCGCGGTCGCCAACGCCGCCGCGGTGGGCGTGATCATCGAACGGACTTCGGCGAAGCCGGCATGAACGACTATCTGGAACAACTGCGCGCCTGGCTGCAACCCTATCCCTGGGCCTACACCACGCTGGTCATCTGCGCATTGGTGCTGGCCGCCTGGCTGGCGAACTGGGTGACCAAGCGCGTGCTGCTGCGCGGACTGCGGCGGATGCTCAACTCGCTGCCGTTGGGCGAGCCGCATGAGGTGCGCCTGCGGGTGATTCCGCGTCTCGCCAACGTCATCCCGGCGATCGTGCTGTCGGCCGGCGTGGTCGCGGTGCCGGATCTGCCGGAACACCTGGTCACGGTGGTGCGCAACGTCTGCACCGCATTCATTATCTGACCCTCGCGCTGGCCTTTTCCGGCGCCATGGATCTGGTCAACCAGATCTACCAGCGCCGTCCGGACGCGCACAACAAGCCGATCAAGGGCTACCTGCAACTGCTGAAGATCGTGGTGTTCACGCTGGCGGGCGTGCTGATGGTGGCGACGTTGATCGACCGCTCGCCGTTGATCCTGCTGTCGGGACTGGGCGCGATGATGGCGGTGCTGATCCTGGTGTTCCAGGACACCATCCTGTCGCTGGTCGCCAGCCTGCAGATCAGCTCCAATGACATGGTGCGGGTGGGCGACTGGATCGAGATGCCCCAGCTCAACGCCGACGGCGACGTGATCGACATCGCCCTGCATACGGTGAAGGTGCAGAACTGGGACAAGACCATCACCAACATCCCGACCAAGAAGCTGATCAACGATTCGTTCAAGAACTGGCGCGGGATGAGCGAGGCCGGCGGTCGCCGGATCAAGCGTTCGCTGTACCTGGACCAGCACAGCGTGCGCTTCCTCACCGACGAGGAACTGCGTCGCATGCACGGCTTCACCGTGCTGGATCGCTATCTGAACGACAAGGGCAAGGAAATCTCCGCCTGGAACAGCGATCTGGAACAGCGCGGCATCCATCCACTGAACGCGCGCCGGGTGACCAACCTCGGCACCTTCCGCGCCTACGTGGAGAACTACCTGCGCAACCATCCGGGCATCCACAGGACATACCCTGCTGGTGCGCCAGCAGCAGCCGGGATCCACCGGGCTGCCACTGGAAATCTACTGCTTCACCCGCGACATCCGCTGGGGCGTCTACGAGAACATCCAGTCGGACATCTTCGACCACCTGCTGGCGATCCTGCCGGAGTTTGGGCTGCGGGTGTTCCAGGAATCCTCCGACGCGGGCGTCACCGCCGCGCTGATGGGGAAGCCGCATTGAACAGGCGGACCAGCGGACCTCGCCTCCGGCATGAGCGCGCACCGCTACCTGCTGATCCTGGGCAGCGGCACCGACGGCGAGGCGCAACTGGCGCGCGCGCGCGACGCGCTGGCCGGCGAGGGCAGGATCCTGGCGCTTTCGCCGCTGGTCAGCGGTGGCAGCGTGGTGGCGGGTGACCCGCATCGCTACGCCAACCAGGCGATCCTGCTCGAAACCGCGCTGGAAAGAACCGCGTTCAATGCGCGCCTGAAGGCGCTGGAAGTCGAACTCGGCCGCCATCCTGGCGATGACGCGTGCGCCATCGATCTGGATCTGGCCCGCGAGTACGCCCCGGACGGTGAATTGCGCTGGGAAAACCCGGCCAAGCTCGAGCATCCGGTGTTCGTGGATCTCGCGGAGCAGGTTGCCCCGGTCAGATGAACAGCGAGCGGCCGCCGTCGATGGCGATCACCTGACCGGTGATGTAGCCGTTGCCGCCCAGCAGCCAGCGCACCGCCGAGACGATGTCGTCCGGCGCGCCCTGGCGCTTGAGCGCGGTACGCGCATGCACCAGCTCCAGGGTTTCCGCCTTGACCGGATTCTCCGACCACAGCACGTTGCCCGGCGCGACCGCGTTCACCCGCACTTCCGGCCCCACGCTCGCGTGCCAGTGATTTTGGTCATCATCACCAGCGCGGCCTTGGCCATGCAGTAGATGGTGTGTCCGCCGAGCGGACGCTCGGCGTAGATGTCGGCGATGCTGACGATGGCGCCATGGCTGGCCTTCAGGTGCGGCGCGGCCGCCTGCGCCAGGAAGAACGGCGCACGCGCGTTGGAGGCGAACAGTTCGTCCCACTGCTGCGGCGTGGCCTGGCCGATCGGCGTGGCGTAGTAGGCCGAGGCGTTGTTGACCAGGGCGTCCAGCCGGCCATAGTGGCCGACGGTGCGCGCGACCAGTTCCGGCAGCCGATCGAACTCGGCCAGATCCGCGTGCAGGGTGAGCACGCTGCCGGGGCGCGCGGCCTCAAGTTCGCCGGCCAGTGCCTGCATGGCCTCGCCGGAATGCCGATAGTGCAGGGCCAGGTCGTAGCCGTCGGCGTGCAGTCCGCGTGCGATGGCTGCGCCCACCCGTTTGGCGCTGCCGGTGACGAGGGCGACGGGGGACGACTCGGACATGCGGAACCTCCTGGAAAATGAGCCCCATTGTCGCCGGTGGACCCCGGGGACGCATGCCGCTTGACGCCCCGCGGGGTTTCGCGCATGTTGCAATGCAGTAACCACGCAGGCATGTCGCCGGTGGCGGCGCGGAAAGAGCGGATGGACTGGGACAAGTACCGTACCACCACCTTTGACGAGCTGATTCAGCCTGACGGCAGCCCGCGTCCCGCCGCGCGTCGTCTGGTCGACTACCTCTCCGGTCTGGGCAGCCGCGAACTCGCCCAGCGCCAACTTGCCGCCGCCGTGGTGGCCCGGGCCCAGGGCATCACCTTCACCGTCTATTCGGACGGCCGCAACGTCGACCGCACGCTTCCGTTCGACCTGATTCCGCGGGTCATCGATCGCCGCGAATGGCAGCGCACCGAAGCCGGCCTGAAGCAGCGCATGCAGGCGCTGAACCTGTTCATCGGCGACATCTACGGCGAGCAGCGCATCGTCCGCGACAAAGTGTTCCCGGCGATGCTGCTGAAGGACTCGGTCAACTTCCGCGCGCACTGCGTTGGCATTACGCCCCCGCTGGGGGGTATGGGCGCATATCTGCGGTTCCGACCTGGTCCGTGACGGCGACGGCACCCTGTATGCGCTGGAAGACAACCTGCGCATCCCCAGCGGTGTGTCCTACATGCTGGAAAACCGCATGGTCGCCAAGCGCGTGTTTCCGGAACTGTTCGAAACCAGCACCATCCTGCCGGTCGATGAATATCCTTCGCAGCTGTACGACACCCTGGCGGCTTTGTCACCGCGGCCGGGGGACACGCCCAGCATCGTCCTGCTCACGCCGGGGGTGTTCAACAGCGCCTATTTCGAGCACGCCTACCTGGCGCAGGCGATGGGCATCGAACTGGTGGAAGGCAGCGATCTGTTCGTTGCCGACGATGACTGCACCTACATGCGGACGGTGTACGGGCCGCAGCGCGTCGACGTCGTTTATCGGCGGGTGGACGATCTGTTCATCGATCCGGAAGTATTCCATCCGGATTCCGTGCTGGGTGTTCCCGGCCTGATCCGCAGCTGGCGCGCCGGCAAGGTGGCGCTGGCGAACGCCCCCCGGCGCCGGCGTAGCCGACGACAAGGTGGTGTTTGCCTACGTGCCGAAGATGATCAAGTACTACCTGGATCAGGAACCGATCCTGCCCAATGTGCCCAGCTACCTGTGCCACAACCCAAAGGAACGCAGGTACGTACTGGATCACCTGGAACAACTGGTGGTAAAGCCGGCCAACGAATCCGGTGGCTACGGCATGCTGATCGGCCCGCGCTCCACCAAGCGCCAGCGCGACAGGTTTCGCCAGCTGATCGAAGCCAATCCGCGGAACTATATGGCGCAACCCACGCTGTCGTTGTCCACCGCCCCCATCGTCTCCAAGCAGGGGCCCTCGCCCCGGCACCTGGATCTGCGTCCTTTCGTGTTGTCGCGGCAGGACATCCATGTCACCACGGGCGGATTGACCCGGGTGGCGATGACCAAGGGGTCATTGGTGGTCAACTCCTCGCAGGGAGGCGGCGCCAAGGACACTTGGGTCGTCGATGTCGACGAGGAGGACGCCTGATGCTGTCGCGCGTGGCCGACAACCTGTACTGGTTCAGTCGCTATGTGCGGCGCGCGGAGAACACCGCGCGGCTCGTGGGCGTCGGCAGCCAACTGCAGCTGGATCTGCCGCGTTCGGTGCATTTCACCTGGCGGCCGATGATCGATACGGTGGGCGCCGGCGAGTTTTTCGCCCAGCGGTTTCCCGAGTCCGGTGGCGATGTGGGCGACGTGGACGTGGTGCGCTTCCTGTTGCTGGAACCTCATAACCCCTCGTCGTTGCGCAGTTCGGTGGATGCCGCGCGCGAACTCCTGCGCAGCGTCCGCGACAGCCTGCCGCAGGAGGTCTGGGAAGCCATCAACGATCTGCACCAGCAGATCGAGACCACCGGCGAGCGTGGCCTGAGCCGCCGTTACCGCGTCGATTTCCTGAACCGCATCATCGATGGCTGCCTCAAGGTGTCCGGTCTGCTCAGTGCCAACGTCAGCCGTGACATCGGCTTCCAGTTCCTGCGCCTGGGCACCGCGCTGGAGCAGGCCGACATGACCACCCGCATCATCGACGCAGGCGCCTCGGGCCTGGTCAGGCCACGCAATGACGAGGATCGCGAGACCTTCCGCAACATGCAGTGGTTGAGCGTGCTGCATTCATTGGCGGCCTACCAGATGTTCCGTCGCCATGTGCGCCAACGGGTCAGCGCCGAGCTGGCGCTGCGTTTCCTGCTGCAGAACGGCGAGTTTCCGCGCAGCGTGCAGTTCTGCCTGGCACGCGTGCAGAACGTGTTGCCGACGATGCCGCCGCGACCTGGAGTGGATCGCCATCTCAACCGGGTGATCGGGCTGACCCGCAACGCCGATCCGGCATCGCTGGCGCAACGCAATCCGGCGGCGTTCATGGACGAGATCCAGGTCAACCTGGCGAGACTGCACGACGCCATCGCTGAAGGCTACTTTCACGGTTGAGCGGACGTTGGCGGCGCCAGCCGCCGTGGAGGCGCAGGGGCCGAGCGGTTATTGCTGGCCTTGCATGTCGCCCGGGTCCTGCCGCGAGGGCACGCGCCGTGGCGGTATCGCCGGCACCGTGGAAGCCGGTTCCTCGACATCGCGCGGGGGTTCCCACGGAAAACGCGGCAGACCGTGCACCGCCGCCTCCAGCTTGCGCGACCAGGTCTCGTGGATTTCCGAATACAAGGGCGTGTCGCTTTCCAGACGGAGCGTCTGGGTCAGCCTGAGATCACCCGCGCGCAGCAATGTCAGATCGATCGGCATGCCGACCGAAAGGTTGGAGCGGATGGTCGAATCCAGCGATACCAGCGCGCAGCGGGCGGCGTCCTCCAGCGTGGTTTGCGGGCGCAGGATGCGGTCCAGGATGGGTTTTCCGTACTTGGACTCGCCGATCTGCAGGTAGGGGGTCTCCGGCGACGCGGCGATGCAGTTGCCGAGCGGGTAGATCATGTAAAGCCCGGGCCGCTCGCCGGCGATCTGGCCGCCCAGGATCAGCGTGGCCTGCACGCTGACGCCGCTCTGCTGCGCTTCGTCACTGACCTTGGCCTGGCTGGCCACGAGTACGTCGCCGACGTACTCGGCCACTTCATACAGATGGGCGAAGCTGCGCAGGCTGCGGGGGGCCGCGGCATCGCCGGCGTCGCGCTGCAACCGCGAGATGGTCAGTTGGGTGGTGGCGAGGTTGCCCGCCGACAGGATGACGAACACCCGCTCCCCGGGGTATTCGAAGCTATGCATCTTGCGGTACACGCGCACATCGTCGAACGAGGCGCTGGTGCGGGTATCCGACGCGAAGACCAGGCCTTCGTCCACCTCGATGCCGACGCAATAGGTCATGGCGGTTCCGTTGTTGCCGTGCATCATGATTCTAGGCGCGGCTTCGCCGCTTGGCTAGGATGAATCGCGGGCACGTACAATGCGTCCCGGATCCGCAGACATCGAGTGGCCCCATGCCGGCCCAGTTACCTCTTCCCGACGCCGAGGCGCTGGCGCACAGCGAGCGTTTGGCGGCCCTGCTGCGCGAGGAAATCCGCGCCAACGGGGGCTTCCTGCCGTTCTCGCGTTTCATGGAGCGCTGCCTCTACGCACCCGGGCTGGGCTACTACAGCGCCGGCAGCGCCAAGTTCGGCGGCGCCGGCGATTTCGTCACCGCGCCGGAACTGGGGCCGCTGTTCGCCGCCTGCGTCGCCAGCGCGGTCGCGCCGGTGTTGCAGGAACTGGGGCCGGAGGCCGAGTTCCTGGAACTGGGCGGCGGCAGCGGTGCCTTCGCCGAAGTGATGCTCAAGCGCCTGCTGGAACTGGACGCGCTGCCGGCGCGCTACGCCATCCTCGAACCCAGCGCCGACCTGCGCGAACGCCAGCGCGAGCGCCTGTCACAGCGGCTGATTCCACCGGTATTCGCGTTGATCGAATGGCTGGACGGGCCGCCGGGCGAAACCTGGAACGGGGTGCTGTTCGCCAACGAGGTGATCGACGCGCTGCCGACGCCGCGCTTCACCCTGCGCGATGGCGAGGTGTTCGAGGAATACGTGGCGCTGGACGAAGGCGAACGCTTCATCCGCACCGACCGCCCGGCCGATGCCTTGCTGGCGGCCGCGGTCCGCCATGTCGAGCGCTATCTCGAACAGCCCTTCCCCGATGGCTACCGCTCCGAACTGCTGCCGCAGCTGCCGTACTGGATCCAGGCGGTGATGGGTGGCCTGCGTTCCGGCGCGATGCTGTTCGTCGACTACGGTCATCCGCGCCGCGAGTACTACCTGCCGGATCGCGACCAGGGCACGCTGCGCGCGTTCTACCGCCAACACATGCACGCCGATCCGTATCTATGGCCGGGCCTGCAGGACCTGACCGCCTCGGTGGATTTCACCGCGCTGGCCGAGGCCGGCACCCAGGCCGGTTTCGAACTGGCCGGCTACAGCGACCAGGCCAGTTTCCTGCTCGGCAACGGCCTGCCCGAACGCCTGCGGGAAATCGAGGAAAGGGCCGATGACGTCGCCAAACTGCGTTTCCGCAATGAGGCGAAGAAGTTGACCTTGCCCAGCGAGATGGGCGAGCGGTTCCAGGTGATGGGATTCGCGCGCGACGTCGAGTTCGGCCCGGCCTTCCTCGCCAACGACCTGACCTGGCGCCTGTGAGATGACCCTGCTGAAACCGTTCCGCCATCCCCGGCTCTGGTTGTGCCTGTGGCTGCTGGCCATCGCCGCCGTGGTCGGGTTGTCGCTGGGGCCGCCACCGCCATTCCCGGACATGCCCTCGGGTACCGACAAGCTGGAGCATGGCCTGGCCTACTTCCTGCTGGCCGCCGGGGCCGTGCAACTGTTCCGCGGCCGCGGCGGCTGGATGACCGCCGGACTTGCACTGGTGATCGTGGGCATCGGCGTGGAATTCGCCCAGGGCGCCTACACCACCGATCGCATGCGCGATCCTTTGGACGCCATTGCCAACACCGTCGGCGTGCTGCTCGGCCTGTCCACCGTGCTGACGCCGCTGCGGGATCTGCTGCTGCGGCTGGAGCAGCGGGTTCGCAGGCCGGTGTAAGCGGAACGCCTGCAAAAAAAAGCCCCCCGTCCGCGTGCGGACGAGGGGCGTGGGTGAGAGGTGGAGAATCCTCCCGCCGGATGCGGGCGTTGTGCGGATGCGTCAGCGCGGTACCAGTCGCACCTCGTCCAGCACCCACATCTCCGGCCGCGTGTCGCCGGTGAACACCAGGCACAGGTCCTGTTTGCCGGCGAGCCCGGCCGGCAGATTCGCATCGAGGGTGACGAAACCGTCGGCGTCGGGCTTGGCCGGCAGCGGCACCGTGGCGAACGGCTCGGCCTTGCAGCTGCCGGCGCGGACCAGCAGTTCGCCGTGCGCCGAGCGCGCCGGCTCAAACTTGCGGTTGACCTCGTCGTGCGCCAGCTGGAAGTAGTACGGAATGCGTCCGGCGCGCACCTGAAGCTTGGTGATTCCGGCCAGATCCGCCTGCGGCCACTGCCAGCACGGATTGAAGATGGTGACGTTGAACATCGCGCGCGCGCCGTCGCGCGGGCCGTCATCCTCCAGCCGCAGCAGCAGGCGGCCGCCTTCCGGACAACTGGCCAGCGCATCGCTGGTCCGGCGCAGCAGCCAGTCGCGGTCCACCCGTTGCCCGGTGGACTCCGCCAGCGGTTTGCCGTCGAAGAAGGCGGCGGCGCGCACCTGCGCCGGTGGCGTCACCGTGAACGGCTGGGCATAGCGTGCCGAGGTGGCAGCCGGTGCGCTGCCATCCAGGGTGTAGCGGATCTCGTAGCCGAGCGGATTGGCGAGCGTGACCTGCGCCTTGCTGGCCGCGCGCTGTTCCTGCGCGGTGACCATCACCTCGAACGGCGTCTTCGCATAGGCGATGCCGAGCGCCTGGTAGCGCTGCAACTGCGCGGGCAGACGCTTGAGGAAATCGGCGTAGTCCTTGCGCGCCGCTGGCGTCCAGCCCACTTCGGCCAATGCCGCCAGGCGCGGATACAGATGATGCTGCAGACGTGCGTAGTAGCGCGTGTGTTCGGTCCACACGTTGGCCTGCAGGCCGAGGATGTGATGGCGCAGCGCCGGTGCGAGCGCTTCGGGCACCGGCTCGAAACCGTAGACCTTTTCCAGCGGCACCTGGGTCGGCCGGCCCGGCGGTTCATTCGGCGAGGTGGTCTGGTGGTAGTCCAGGTACAGATGCGACTTGGGCGTCATCACCACGTCGTGGCCCTGGGTGGCGGCTTCCAGTCCGCCCTCGGTGCCGCGCCAGGACATCACCGTGGCTTCCGGCGGCAGGCCGCCTTCGAGGATTTCGTCCCAGCCGATCAGGCGGCGATCGTGGGCTTCCAGGAATTTCTCCAGCCGCTTGATGATGTGGCTCTGCATCTCGAACTCGTTCTTCAGGCCGAGTTCGCGGATGCGCGCCTGCGCGCGCGCGGAGTTTTCCCACTGGATCTTGACCGCCTCGTCCGCACCCACGTGCACGTAGCGTCCCGGGAACAGCGCGATGACCTCGGTCAGCACGTCCTCCAGGAAAGTGATGGTGCTTTCCTCGGTGTTGAACAGATAACTGTGCACGCCCCACTGGTTGGAAACCGGCGGCGTGCTGCCCAGCACGCCCAGCTCCGGATACGCGGCAATCGCGGCCTGCGCGTGGCCGGGCACATCGATTTCCGGCAGCACGGTGATGTGGCGATCGGCCGCGTACTTCACGATCTCGCGAATCTGGTCCTGGGTATAGAAGCCGCAATAGGGTTTCGGCTGGCCATCCGCACCGACGCCGGCTTCGCCGGCCGCGACCCGGCAGCCGCCGACTTCGGTCAGCTTCGGATACTTCCTGATCTCGATGCGCCAGCCCTGGTCATCGGTCAGGTGCCAGTGGAAGGTGTTGAGCTTGTGCAGCGCCATCGCATCGAGGATCTGCTTTATCTCGTCGAGCGACTGGAAGTGGCGTGCGGAGTCGAGCATGAAGCCGCGCCAGGGAAAGCGGGGCGCGTCCTGGATGCTGGCCGCCGGTATCCGTGCCGGCAGCGCGGGTGACTGGGTGGCCAGTTGCCAGAGCGTGACGGCGCCGTAGAACAGGCCGCGCTCGTCGGCGGCGGTGACGCGGATCCGTTGGGGCGTTACTTCCAGGCGATAGCCTTCCGGCGAAGAAGCCGAAACCGCCGGATCGAGCGCGAAGACAACGCCGCCTTCCCCCTGACTGGAGAGCGCAAGACGCGTGCCGCGCGTGCTTGCGAGGAAGTCCGCGAACTGGTCGGCGACCCTGCGGGCGGCTGCACCCTCGGCGTGCAGGAGCGTACCGGCGTCCAGCACGAAGCTGCCCTCGTTCGCCTGCAGGTTGGCGGGGCCGGGATCAAGGCGAATGCCGGGGGCGAAGCGGCGTCGCCGGCCAGCGCGTGCGACATGGCCAGCGCGGCCAGCAGGCTCGTGCCTGCGGCGAGGCGGCGCGGAAAGTGATGGCTTGGGGATGTCATGGTTTTTCCTGGATTCCCTGTTCCAAAAAAACGGGCCCAGAAGTCCTGGACCCGTGGAGAGACAATAATGTCAAAGGCAAAGCGAAGGCATCAGAACTGCACGCGCAGCGAGGTCATGAAGCGGCGACCGGTGCGATACACGCCGCGGGTCAGCTGTTCCACGCCCGAGTAGCTGTGGTACTCCTCGTCGAGCAGGTTCATGCCATCCAGGCTGACGCTGAGGAATTCGTTGACGCGGTAGCCGACGCTGGCATCCAGCGATGCGTATTCCTTGACCCAGATTTCGCGTCCACCGCTGACCTGGGTGAAGTACTTGTCACGCCAGCCGTAGGTGATCCGCGCGCTCCAGTTGCCGCTTTCGAAGTAGGGGCTGATGTTGAACTGGTGGCGGGAATTGAACGGCAGATCGCGGCCGCTGTTGGCCTGGGCATCGGAGAACGTGTAGTTGGCCAGGACGCCGAAACCCGCGCCGATATCCTGCTGGTAGGCGATGGCCGCGCCCTTGACCTTGGCGTCACCGGCATTGCGCGGGCGATCCACATCGTAGGTGCTGACCTGGTTCTGGTTGATGTTCCAGTGATCTTCCTTGCCCGAGGTCATCAGCACGTAGTCGGAGATGTCCTTGTAGAAGACCGAGCCGGCCAGGATCGAGTTCGGCGAGAAGTACCACTCGGCCGACAGGTCCAGGTTGGTGGAGCGGTAGGGCTTGAGGTCCGGGTTGCCGCCGCCGCCCTTGAGGGTGGCGTCCGCCAGCCACAGGTAGCTGGACATGTCCGCGTAGTTGGGGCGCGCCATCACCTGCGCCGCGGAGAAGCGCAGCACGAACTCGTCGGTGACGTCGTAGACCAGGTTCACGTTGGGCAGGGTGTTGTTGTACTTCTTCTTCAGCACCTGCGGCACGTACTGGCTGACCGCGCAGTTGGCGACATTGACCGAGCACTTCCAGCTGCCGTTCTCGGACTCGGTCCGCACCTGGCGGACGCCGACGTTGCCGCGCAGCTTGCCGAAGCTGAAGTCGGCCTGGACGTAGGCGGCCTGGATGTCCTCGTTGATCGACCAGGTGTTGCGGACGAATTCGGCCGAGTTGAAGGTGGAAATCGGCGTCATGCTCTGGCCGGGCGGCAGCCATTCGCCACCGAGGATGTAGTCGGAGAGCTGGGAACCGTCGATGGTGAAGCGCCGGCCGAGATCACCATAGCCGCTGAAACCATCCAGGTAGTTGCCGGGCAGCCAGCGCGGACTGAAGCGCGAAGCCGCGGTGGTCACGCCGGACAGGATGACGCCACGCTGGATCTGGCTGGTTTCATGATCGCGCTTCTTGTAGCCGAAACGCAGCAGGTAGACCGGCGAGTCGAGCTTCAGGCCGAAATCGACCTGGCCGTACTTCTCCTTGTCCAGGGTCGGCTTCTCCACGACGTTGCCACCCCAGCCCGCATCCATCTGGAAGGACGACGGATCAAGGAACGGATTGGCGCCGTGGAAGGTCAGGCTGCCCGGATGCTTGGGTGCGTTGCTGATGTCCCAGGTGTAGTCGGCGCGGGCGAGGAATTCGCCGAACACCTGGCGCGGGCCGCCATCGGCCTTGGTCGAACCCAACTGGGTCGAGGCGAACCAGCGCTCGTCGTTCCAGGTGGCCTTGAGGTCATAGGTCTTGGATTCGACCGCCGCCTGGCGGTTCTGCAGATCGAAAATGACCAGGCCATCGTTCATGGTGCCGCGCGTCATCAGGCCATTCTGGACGGTGACGTCGGTCAGCCTGCTCAGGCTGTTCCAGGTATTGCCCTGCATCGCGAACATCGACTGCGTGGAATGATCGTAGCTGGAGTCGATCTTCAATGCGTTGAGTTCGATGTCCAACTGCTCGACCGGCTTGAATTGCAGCGAGGCCGAGTAAGTGCGGCGATCGCGCTCCTGCTCGAAGAAGTGAGCGCTCATCGAGTTGGGACCGACCGCGGTCATGTTGTTGGTCAGGGTCTGCTCGCAGGCGCCGGTGCAGTTGCCGGACGCCACCGAGCCCGGGGCGCCGCCCGAGCCGTTGCGGTACTGCGCGGCGGTGACGGTGCCGTAGGATTCGATGCCGTCACGGCGGATCTGTTCCTTGGCCTTCTGCGCCGACACGATGAATCCGAACGTCCCGGCGTCGTTCTTCCAGCCGAACAAGGCGGAGGCCTGCGGATCGGTGTCTTCGACACGGTCATTGCGCACGTAGTTGATCTGGCCGGCGATGGTGATGTCGTTGGCCATGTCCAGCGGCTTGCGGGTGCTGATGATCACGGTGCCGCCGATCGACCCTTCGTCGATGCGCGCTTCCGGTGACTTGAACACTTCCACCTTGCCGACCAACTGTGGCGCCAGCAGCGAATAGTTGAAGGTGCGGGTGGGGAACTCGGACATGTTCCAGTCGCCGGAAGCGATGGACTGGCCATTCAGCAGCGTGCGGTTGAGCGATAATCTTACCCAGGATGCTGACCTTCTCGCCCTGGCCGAACGCGCGGTCGATGGCCACGCCCGGAATGATGGTCATCGCCTCGGCGACGTTGGTGGCCGGGAACTTGCCGACGTCCTCGGCGGTGATTAAGTTGACGATGGCGTCGGCGTTGCGCTTGGTGTCCAACGACTGTTGCAGGCTGGCGCGGATGCCGGTGACGACGACCTTGTCCAGCTCGGTGGCATCGCCGGCGGCGGCCGGTGCGGGGGCGGCGTCCTGCGCGTGCGCGGTGATGCTCAAACACATCACGATTGCGGCGGATAGTGCGGTCTTGCGGTGGCTCATGCTGTCTCTCCCATCATGTTTTTTTTGGTCGGCCCGCCTTGCAGGCGGGGCGTGCGGTTGCCTGACTCCCACGGCGGGCAACTCGCCGTTGTTTGCCGAGGATGCGATCCGGGTGGGATGGCCACGAGAGGCGTCGGCGACGTCCCGGGGTCCATGCCCGACCCGCGTCGCGGCAATGCGTTGGAGCGATTCGCGCCGCGGTGTTCCGCGGGCCGGGGGCGGGCAGCCGATGGCGATGGCTGGCTGGGCGGAGCCGCCGATGGTCGGCATCAGGTCCGCACGGACGTGGAAACCGGTCGCGGCGGTACCCGGGAACATGGCCTGTTCCGGCAGTCGCGATTCCGCTCTGGGCGCTGGATTGATGGCAGCCACACGTCTCCCCACATGTCCCGCAGACGGAAGCCCCCTCAGGCTCCTTTCGAGGCCGAGTGTGGGAGAGTGCTGACAACGTTGTCAAGCAAGTTGACAAAAAATTTTCATAAAAGATGTGCTGCGGCGCGGCAAGAAAGCGATTGATTTGATGAGATTTTTGTCTTGATTGGCTGTGGAATGTCCGGAAATGCCCCGGTTAATTCAGGGGGTACACCATTTTTAGTGGATTCTCTGTAAAAAATTATCCAGCTCCTAGCGAACGAAAAGGGGCGCCCAGAGGGTGTATTCCGACCGGGAGGGGCAAACGAATCAGGGCGTCATGGAAGTGCCGGCAAACGTGGGCGTTGCCCAACCGGCGCGCACATGTCCGGCCGGATGTGTATCGCGGGTACCGGGCGATCGCGGCCTGTTGTCGGGGTACGGCACCGCGCGCGCCGGCAGATTGAGCGGCTTCGGTTTCTGGCAGCGGCCTGAAGTGGCGTCGGGATCGGTGTGGCTGCGCCGGATGCCGTCAAACCTCAGAGGATTGAGCTGGCTCGACTGTGGCCTCGAACCGCGTCTGCATGCGACGCCCACACACGGATAAGGCCCACTCGCAAGAAGATCGTATGAGGAAGACCTTTAGCTCTTTTGTTCCCGGTGCGAGCAACCAGTTTCCGCCTGCATGGCGAAGCGCGGAAACGTGAGCATGTCTGGCTATGGATTCGGTGCCCTGCGAGAAATTTGAACCGCAAGGCCGGCGCGCGGCTTGCCGGCATCAACTCGATTCGGCACCGATGTTACCGTGGTCGCTCTGTTGGCGTGCGGATGCGTCAGGTAGGGGAGTGCATGGGCAGTACCGACGTCGCCAAGGTGCGATGCGGGATGGCTCCGCACGAGAGTCCCATCGGTGAAACGCGAGGACTTTCCAAAAAAAAAAACGGGCTCGGACAAGTCCGAGCCCGTAGAGGGAGCACTGCGAATCTAGACGTTGCGTTGGATCAGAATTTGTAGCGGAAGTTCAGGTAGTACTGGCGTCCGTTGTTGTAGAACGCCTGCGGACGGCCGTCTGCCACGTAATACTTCAGCGTCTCGTTGTTGAGGTTGAGCGCGTCCAGGCTGATGGTCAGGAAGTCGGTCGCCTTGAAGCCGACCGAGGCCGCCAGGTTGGCGGTGTCATCCTGGTAGTACTGATTGGCGCGCAACATGCCGTGATAGAACGAGGAGCGGAAGGTGTAGCTGACCCGGGCGTTGAAGCGATCGTTCTCGAAGAAACCGGACAGGTTGTAGGTGTTCTTCGAGGTGCCGACCAGATCATCGCCACCCTCGGCTTCGCCATCGGCATAGGTGTAGTTGGCCTGGATGCCGAAGTGATCGCCGATCGGCTGTTCGTAAGCCAGCTCGATGCCACGCACGCGGCCATCGCTGTTGACCGGCAGGGTGATGTCGTAGTCCTCGATGTTGCCGGTCTGGTCGTTGACGTACGGGCGGGTAACGTTGCCGAACTTGACGTAGTTCTTCAGATCCATCGAGAAGATGCTGGCCGACAGCAAGCCGCGCGGCATGAAGTACCACTCCAGCGATGCATCGAAGTTGGTCGCGATGATCGGCTTCAGGTTGGAGTTGCCCGCGCTGCCGGTGTGGGTCAGGTTGGACAGCGAGACCGCACCGGTCATGGCCGAATAATCCGGCATCGTCATCGTCTGCGAACCGGCCAGGCGCAGCACCAGGTCGTCGGTCAGGTCGAACTTGAAGTTGGCGCTGGGCAGCACGCGCGAATGCGTATTCTTGTCGTTCACCCGCACGAAGTCGCCGAACAGGCTGCTGACGTCTGGCGTCACGCCGCCACGGACGGCATCGAAATAATCGATGTCCTGGCGAATGTCGACATAGCGCAGGCCGAAGTTGGCGTTCCAGCGCTCGCCTTCCAGGTTGGCCTGGATGTAAGCGGCGGCGTTCTTCTCATTGATGTTGAATTCGCTGGCGTAGTTGTGGCGCGCGCCGTCTTTGCGGACGGTGGAGTTGTTGCGAACCGCATCCAGCAGCGCGTCGGCGGTGAAGTACCAGATATTGGTCGGGAAGCTGCCACCCAGATCCTTGCCGAAGTTGCCGGGATAGCTACCCACTGCGCCGTTGGCGAGTGCGGCAGCGATGTTGCCCGGATCCGAACCATACGGGCTGTTCACCTCACGGGTGTGATCCGAATAGCGGATGCCGAAGTCCAGCGACGACCACACACCCTTGTCGAGGAACAGTTCGGCATCGAAGCTGGCCCAGTCTTCCTTGTCCTGCACGTCGAAGTACTGGATGCCCCAGGTGCCGAAACCGTCGGTGGTCGGCTGGCTGTAGTCGCCGCCCAGGTACCAATCGGTCGGACGGCCGGTGCCATTGACATTCCAGCCGCCGCCGCCGCCGCGGCCGGTCACCACTTCGGCGATGTTCTGGGTCGGGGTCTTGCCCTTGCCCTTGGTCGTGCCGATCTGGCCCTTGATGTCCAGGTTCTCGCTGGCCTGCCAGTCCATGTCGAAGGTCAGGTAGTTGGCTTCGGACGCCGACTCCGGACGCGAGATCATGTCGTAGATGCCGTAACCGGTACCGGCGACGCCCGCATACTCGGCATGAACCAGGGTGTTGTCCTTGATCACGTAGCCCGGCAGCGGCGCCTGGTTCGGCACGAAGTTGCCCGTCCACAGCATGAAGTTGCGGTTGTAATTCTTCGCGTCCATCTTCGACATGAAGCCGCTCAGGCCAAAGGTCAGCGTATCGCTGGCCTTGACCTGCAGTTCAATGAGGCCGCCTTGGCGTTCACGGGTCTGGCTGAAGTAGACCGCGCCCGGCAGGCTCGGATAGTACACGCCGGCCAGATCCGGATTGGTCGCGACCACCGGGGCGTCGTCCGCGATCGGCACGAAGCCACCGACGATTTCCTGGCCATCGCGGCGCAGATCGCGCTTCTGGTAGAACGCCTGCACCAGCAGGCCGACGTTGTTGGCTTCGTTTTTCCAATTCAACAGCGCGGCGATCTGCGGCTTGGTGGTGTCCGGCAGGTCCGCATAGACCGCACCCACGCTGGCCTCGGCGGTCAGGCGATCCGGGAACTCCAGCGGCCTGCGGGTGATGATGTTGACCGTGCCGGCACTGCCGCCTTCGGTGAGCTTGGCCTGCGAGGTCTTGTTGACGATCACCTGGCTGACCAGTTCCGACGGCAGCAGGCTGTAGCTGACGCTGCGGCCGACGGTTTCGATCTGGCTGAGGATGAACCAGTCGGCGCTGGCAATCGTGTGGCCGTTGATCTGGGTCAGGGTCAGGCTGGGGCTGCTGCCACGCAGGCTGACGCGATCGCTCTCGTCGAAGCCGCCTTCGTTGGCGCTGGAGGAGCTGATGTTGACGCCCGGCAGGCGCTGCAGGGTATCGGCGACGTTGCGTGCCGGCAGTTTGCCGATGTCTTCGGCGGTGACCACTTCCACGTGCGAGCGGGCTTCCCGCTTGGTATCCAGCGACTTCTCCATCGAGCCGCGGATGCCGGTGACGACCACGGTGTCCAGATCGGTGGCCTGCTGCTGCGCGGCTGGCTGGGCCTGCTGTTGGGTGGCCGCATCCTGCGCCTGGGCGTGCATGGAGACCGCGAGGCCCGTCGCGACGGCGACGGCGAGTAGCGATTTACGGTGATTCATGGTGTCTCTCCCATCATATTTTTGGTTGTCGGCCGGGGCGTGATCCGGAGCCGTATTGCTGCCTTTGCTGCCAGGGAATCGGCTGACCGCTCCGACCCGTTTCTTTTTGCCGGCGCCTGTCCCGACGCCTTCGTTTCTTTTTTGCTTCAGTTGCTTTCGGTTTGATCGAGGTACCAGCTGGCGGCGCCGATGACGCCCAGTTGCCCGTGCTCGACCAGCTTCACGGGAATGCGGTGGAGCGCCTCGCGCATCGTTCCCTTGTTGAGGAAACGCGGCACGAAGCTGCTCTGGAGAAGGAATTCGCGGATATTCGGCAGGATGCCGCCGGCCAGGTAGACACCGCCCTGCACGCCGTACAGCAGCGCCATGTCGCCGACCACGCTGCCGAGCAGGCCGCAGAACACTTCGAGCGTCTCGCGCGCCAGCGCATCCTCGCCGGCGAGGGCGGCGGCGGTGATTTCGCCGGGACGCGAATAGGCGGGCGTCACCCCGCCACGCACCGCGCACAGCGCGGTGTAGAGGTTCATCAGGCCGGGACCGGACAGCGCCTGTTCGATCGGCACGTGCGGGCGCGTCTTCAGCATTTCGGTCAGCACCGCCATTTCCAGCGCGTTGCCGGCGGTGAGCGCGGCCTGGCCGGCTTCGGTCGCCAGCACCACCGCGCGCTTGCCGGCCGGAATCCATACCGCCGCGCCCAGTCCGGTGCCCGGACCCAGGATCAGGATCGGCCCGCGTGGCGCCGCGCCGACCGGGCCGGCGAGTTGCAGCACCTGGCTGGCGTCGACCTGCGCGGCGGCGTGCGCGACCGCCTCGAAATCGTTGACCAGGCGGAAATCATCAAAGCGCAGGCGCGCGCGGATTTCGGCCAGCGACAGGCGCCAGGGCAGGTTGTTGGTGATGACGGTGCCGTCTTCCAGTGCATAGCCGGCGCTGGCAATCACGCCGCGGTCGACCGGCAACCCGCCCAGTCCCGCCAGGAAGTCCTGCAGGATGTCGGCCAGCCCCGGGTAATCGGCGCAGGCGTACTTGCGGTACTCGAGGACGCTGATCGGCACGGCCGGATCGTTGCCACCGCGCACCAGTCCGACGCGGACATGGGTACCGCCGACATCCGCGGCGATGAAGGCGCCGCCTGCCCGGTTCATGGCATCCACCGGCAATGGATTGGCGATTGCGACCACACGTCTCCCCACATGTTCGCGAAGGGGCGAAGGCTCAGCCCCGATGGCGCCGGAGTGTGGGAGGGTTTGACAACGTTGTCAACACTCTGTCATCAAATACGGGCAGCGCCGGCGGCCAGAGGATCAAATTTGCCAACGATCCGGTACAGGCTCTCCTGTTCAGTTTCAAAATCGGAGAAATGCATTCAGATTTAAGGGTTTGAAGCACCTTCCGGAGCGTGGCGATTGTTGCGCCGCCACAAATCCGGAAACCGAAGGATGCCGTGCCCGCGCAGGCAGAAAGTGGCCGCGGGTGGCTTCGCGGACGATTCTGTGACAACGTTGTTTCCAGAGGGAGCCACGCAGCGGCAGGGCGTGGACGCCGGTCGCCGACCGGCCATCACAATCAGAGAGAGGGGAGTTCGCCAGACATGACTGCGGTACAAGGCTCGCGACAGTACACGTCCATCGCCATCATCGGCCTGCTGTTTTTCATCTTCGGTTTCGTCACCTGGCTCAACGGGCCGCTGATCACGTTCGCCAAGCTGGCGTTCAATGTCAGCGAAACCTACGCCTTCCTGATTCCCAGCGCGTTCTACATTTCCTATTTCTGCCTGGCGTTGCCGTCCTCGGTGATCCTGCGCAAGACCGGCATGAAGAAGGGCATGGCGCTGGGGCTGTTCGTGATGGCAATCGGTGCGCTGGTGTTCGGCCAGTTCACCACCCATCGCTGGTATCCCGGCGCGCTCGGCGGCGTGTTCACCATCGGCGCCGGCCTGGCGATCCTGCAGACCGCGGCCAATCCATACATCAGCATCCTGGGCCCGATCGAAGGCGCGGCGCAGCGCATCGCGGTGATGGGCATCTGCAACAAGATCGCCGGCATCCTCGCGCCCATCGCGCTGGCGGCCTTCGTGATGCACGGCATGGGCGACCTCGCCGCGCAGGTCGAAGCTGCCGCACCGGAGGCGAAGGAACTCCTGCTCAACGAGTTCGCCGCCCGCGTCTACGGCCCCTACATGGTGATGGCCGGCCTGCTGGTATTGCTGGCGGTCGGCATCCTGTTCTCGCCGCTGCCGGAAGTGGATACGGCCGAAGCCAACGCCAACGAGGGCGGCGCTGAATCGAATCGCCGGAGCGTGTTCCAGTTCCCGCACCTGCTGCTGGGCGTGATCTGCTTGTTCGTCTACGTCGGCGTGGAGGTGCTGGCCGGCGACGCCATCGGCATCTACGGCGAAGGTTTCGGCCTGCCGCTCGACAAGACCAAGGTGTTCACCTCCTACACCCTGGGCGCGATGCTGATCGGCTACCTGTTCGGCCTGATCGCCATCCCGCGCTTCATCTCGCAGGAACGCTACCTCAGCGTGTCGGCGGTGCTGGGCATCGTGTTCGCGATCGGCGCGTTCCTGACCCATGGCTATGTGTCGGTTGGCTTCGTCGCCGCGCTCGGCTTCGCCAACGCGATGATGTGGCCGGCGATCTTCCCGCTGGCGATCCAGGGCCTGGGCCGATTCACCGAGACCGGCTCGGCGCTGCTGATCATGGGCATCGCCTGCGGCGCGGTGATTCCGCAGCTGTTCGCGGTGTTCAAGCAGACCCACGATTTCCAGCTGGTGTTCACCGCGCTGGCCGTGCCCTGCTATCTGTACATCCTGTTCTTCGCCCTGCGCGGCCACAATGTCGGCCGCGTGAAGGCGGGTTGAGCGGCCATGGACCGCGTGGAGATTCCCCATGGCTGAGAACGGCATGCGCAGGCCCACCATCAAGGATGTCGCCGAACGGGCCAAGGTTTCGCTGAAGACGGTCTCGCGGGTCATCAACAACGAGCCGTCGGTGATGCAGGGCACGCGCGCGCGCGTCCTGCACGCCATCGCCGAACTGGACTACGAACCGGATCAGTCCGCGCGCAACCTGCGCAGCGGCACGCCGTTCGTGATCGGGCTGGTCTACGACAACCCCAACCCGTACCACATCATCGGCGTGCAGAACGGCGTGCTGGCGGCGTGCCGCGAGACCGGCTTCGGCCTGCAGATCCATCCCTGCGATTCGACCTCGCCGCTGCTGGCCGAGGAGCTGGCCGAGTTCGTGCAGCGTTCGCGGCTGGCCGGGCTGGTGCTGACCGCGCCGATGTCCGAGCGGATGGAACTGGTGAACGCGCTGGCCGCGCGCGGCGTCAGGATGGTCCGGATCATCGCCGCCACCGAGGATCCGCAGGACGGCCAGCCGTGCGTGTACGTCGACGATCACGACGCCGCCTACGAGATCACCGAACACCTGATCCAGCTGGGCCACCAGCGCATCGGTTTCCTCTGGGGCGGGCTCGCGCACCGCTCCTCGATCGAGCGCTACAACGGCTACGAGAAGGCGCTGAAGGACTATGGCATTCCGCTGGACAAACACCTGGTGGTGCCCGGCGACTACACGTTCGATGACGGATTCCGCGGCGCGCGCCGGTTGCTGGCGCTGCGCGAACCGCCGACGGCGATCTTCGGTTCCAACGACGAAATCGCCGCCGGCGTGCTGGCGGCGGCCAAGTCGGCGGGCATGAACGTGCCCTACGATCTGTCCATCGCCGGCTTCGAGGACAGCCCGTTCTCGCGCCAGTCCTGGCCGCCGCTGACCACCGCCAAGCAGGCCACGGAGGACATCGCCAAGCAAGCCGCCCGCCTGCTGATCGCCACGCTGCGGCAGGACGCCTACGACGACAACCCCACCCCCGTGCACAACCAGGGCTTCGTGCCGCAACTGGTGGTGCGCGGATCCACCGCGCCGGTCCGCCTGCGCGCCGAACGCCCCGACCCCACGACATGACCGACGTTTCCCCACTTCCCGCTCCCGCCGACACCCTGATGTTCCAGGAGGCGCAGCAGACCGCCGACGTGATCGCCGCGCAATACCAGCGCAACGAATCCATCATCCGCAACCTCGCCGCCGACCTGCGCGCCAATCCGCCGCCGTTCGTGGTGACCTGCGCGCGCGGCAGTTCCGATCACGCCGCGACCTATGCCAAGTACCTGTTCGAAACCCAGTTGGGTTTCGTCACCGCTTCGGCCTCGCCCTCGGTGGGCTCGGTGTACGAAGCGAAGCAGAAGCTCAGGGATGCGCTGTACATCGTCATCTCGCAGTCGGGAAAAAGTCCGGATCTGCTGCACAACGCGCGCGCCGCGGCGGAAGCGGGCGCGCGGGTGGTGGCGATCGTCAACGTCGAGGACTCGCCGCTGGCGGGACTGGCCGACACGGTGATCCCGTTGCACGCGGGCCCCGAGCGCAGCGTCGCGGCGACCAAGAGCTACCTGAGGTTGCTGGCGGCCATCCTGCAATTGGGTGCGCACTGGAAGGACGAGGCGACCCTGCGCGACGCGCTGCCCCTGCTGCCGGATGCGCTGCGGCAGGCGTGGGCGGCGGACTGGTCGCCGGTCACCGACGGCCTGGTCGATGCGCACAACCTGTTCGTGCTCGGCCGCGGCCTGGGCCTGGCCGCCGCGCAGGAAGCCGCGCTCAAGTTCAAGGAAACCTGCGGCCTGCACGCCGAAGCCTACAGTTCGGCTGAAGTGAAGCACGGCCCGATGGCGCTGGTCGGTCCGGGGTTCCCGGTGCTGTGCTTCGCCCAGCCGGACGAGACCGGTGCCGGCACGCTGGCGCTGGCGCGCGAATTCCGCGGTCGCGGCGCGCAGGTGTGGGTGGCATCGGAGGAAGCCGACCCGACCGCCGGCCCGGGTGAATCGCTGCCGCTGGTGCGCGCGCCGCATCCGGCTTTCTCGCCGCTGCTGACCATCCAGAGCTACTACCGCGCGATCAACGCGCTGGCGCTGCGTCGCGGCTACAACCCCGACGTGCCGCCGCACTTGAACAAGGTCACCGAAACCGTATGAGTACCGCGCTCGTCCAAGGCCGCGTGCTGACCGCGCAGGGCTTCGCCGAAGGCGTGGCGGTCGTCGTCGACGGTGGCGACATCGTTTCGATGCTGCCGGAAGCGGATCTGCCTGCCGATCTGCCGCGCCACGATCTGCGCGGCGCATGGCTGGTGCCCGGCTTCATCGATGCCCAGGTCAACGGCGGCGGCGGCGTGCTGTTCAACAACACGCCGACGGTGGAAGCCATTGCCCGCATCGGCGAAGCACACCGCCGCTTCGGCACCACTGGTTTCCTGCCGACCCTGATCAGCGATGATCTCGAAGTGATGCGCGAAGCCGTCGCCGCCACCCGCCAGGCCATCGCCGAAGGCGTGCCGGGCGTGCTCGGCATCCACTTGGAAGGACCTTACCTGGCCCCGGCGCGCAAGGGTACCCACGATGCGGGCAAGTTCCGCGTGCCGGATGCGGCGGAGATCGAACTCGCCTCGTCGCTCGACAACGGCGTCACCCTGATCACCCTCGCGCCCGAACGCCTGCCGGCCGAATCCATCCGTGCCCTGGTGGCGCGTGGCGCGATCGTCGCCGCCGGCCATACCGCCGGCAGCTACGAGGAAATCCGCACCGGTCTGGCCGCCGGCATCCGTGGTTTCACCCATCTGTACAACGCGATGTCGCCGCTGCAGGGGGCGCGAGCCCGGCGCGGTCGGCGCCGCGCTGGAGGATCCCCAACACCTGGGTCGGCATCATCGCCGACGGCCACCACGTGCATCCGGGCAGCCTGCGGGTCGCGCTGGCGGCCAAGCCGCGCGGCAAGGTGTTCCTGGTGACCGACGCGATGCCGCCGGTGGGTTCCGACGATCCCAGCTACGAACTGTATGGCGAGACCATCACCGCCGTGGACGGCGTGGTCCGCAATGCGGCTGGCTCGCTTGCCGGTTCCGCGCTGGACATGGCGATGGCGGTGCGCAACGCGGTGAACCTGCTGGGACTGCCGCTGGCCGAAGCCGCGCGCATGGCCTCGACCTATCCGGCCGAGTTCCTTGGACTGTCCGCCACCCACGGCCGCATCGCCACCGGCTATCGCGCGAACCTGGTCGCGCTGGACGATCGGTTGCAGGTGACCGCGACCTGGATTGACGGCCAGCACGCCACGCACGCGGGCTGATATCGCGCCGACGGAGGGCAGTGGAGATGAGCACGAAGGCGCCGCAGCGCTTCTCTTCGGTGGACGCGTTGCGTGGCCTCACCGTGGCGGCGATGCTGCTGGTCAACGATCCCGGCGACTGGGGGCATGTGTATGCGCCGCTGATGCACGCCGAGTGGCATGGCTGCACGCCGACCGATCTGATTTTCCCGTTCTTCCTGTTCATCGTCGGCGTGTCGATTTCGCTGGGCGTCACGCCGCGGCTGGCGGCTGGCGGCGATCGCGGCGCCCTGTTGCGCGCGGTGCTCTGGCGCGGCACCAAGATCATCGCCATCGGCCTGTTGCTGCATCTGCTGGCGTTCTGGTGGCTCGACAAGCCGTGGTTCCGGCCCTGGGGCGTGTTGCAGCGGATCGGCCTGTGTTTCATCGCTGCCGGCGTGATGGCGCTGTACCTGCGTCCGCGCGCGCAATGGATGGTCGCGGCGTTCCTGCTGCTGGGTTACTGGGCGCTGCTGGCGATGGGCGGCACCTACGCGCCGCTGGACAATCTGGCCAGCCGTGTCGATACGGCGTTGTTCGGGCCGTTGCTCTACCAGTTCGATCCGGGCACCGGACGGGGCCATGATCCGGAAGGTCTGATCAGTACCCTGCCCGCCATCGCGACCACCCTGCTGGGCACGCGCGCCGGCGACTGGCTGCGGCACCAGCAGGTTGGCCGGCTGCTGCCGGCCGCCGCGCTGGCGCTGGCCGTGGGCGGACTGTGGTCGCTGGCGCTGCCGTTGAACAAGAACCTGTGGACCTCGTCCTACGTGCTGTGGACCGCCGGCTGGGCGATGCTGGCACTGTGGCTTGCACACTTGGCCATCGATCGGAAGGGCATGCGGCCCTGGGGGCGCAGCTTCGGCGTCAACGCGATCGCGGCCTACGCCGGCTCGGCGGTCATGGTCTATGCGTTCTCCGCACTGGGCTGGATGCAGGCGATCTACCGGCACGGGTTCGCCGACTGGATCGACCCCCCGGTTCGGTCCGTACCTGCCTTCGTTGGCTTTCGCCCTGGCCTTCGTGCTGGTGTGGTGGCTGATTGTCCGGCTGATGGACCACAAACGCTGGTATCTCAAAGTCTGAGGCGACGCCACGGGGCGCGCACCGGATCACGATTCTCTTCGCCGGACCGGAGTAAAAGGGGCCCATCCCCGACCGGAACCCGGCCATGAACCTGCCCGCCTGGAGCATCGCCTGTCTCACCCTGACCCTCGTCGCCTGCGACGGCAACGCGGTCGCGGTCGTCCCGGACGACGACGACGGAGACGATCCGGTGCCGATCGTGCTGGCGGCACATGTCCCGTCCGCGCAGTCGGCCGTCGCCGCCGCTACCCAGGCGATCACCGGCGGTCCGCAACCCGCGCTGCGGATTCCGGATCCCCCTTTCGTCAGCACCGAGGTCGCCCGCTTCGATCAACCCTGGGCGATGACCTTCCTGCCGGATGGCCGATTGCTGGTGACCGAGAAACCCGGACGCCTGCGCCTGCTGAATCCCGCCACCGGGCAGCGTGGCGAGATCTCCGGCGTACCCGCGGTGGCTTACGGCGGGCAGGGCGGTTTCGGCGACGTGATCCTGCATCCGCGGTTCGCCGACAACGGGATGCTCTACGTGAGCTATGCGGAGCCGGGTGCCAACAGCACGCGTGGCGCGGCGGTGGCGCGGGCGCGGCTGGTGATCGATGCCGGCGCCAACACCGGACGGCTGGAAGGATTGCAGGTGATCTGGCGACAGGTACCCAAGGTCACCGGCGACGCCCACTACAGCCATCGCATGCTGTTCGATGCGCAGGGCAAGTTGTGGGCCAGTTCCGGCGAACGCCAGAAGGCTTCGCCGGCGCAGGACATGCAGAGCAATCTCGGCAAGATCATCCGGCTCAATGACGATGGTTCGGTGCCGCCCGACAATCCCTTCGCCAACCAGGGCGGGGTAGCGGCGCAGGTCTGGTCACTGGGGCATCGCAACGTATTGGGCCTGGCCTTCGATCCGGCGGGCAGGCTGTGGGTGCATGAAATGGGACCGGCCGGCGGCGACGAGCTGAACTTGATCGAACGCGGCTCCAACTATGGCTGGCCGATCGTTTCCAATGGCGACAATTACGACGGCAGCCCGATTCCGGATCATTCCACTCGTCCGGAATTCAACGCACCGGAGATTTCGTGGACGCCGGTGATCGCGCCGGCCGGATTCATCATCTACCAGGCGGATCTGTTTCCGTATTTCCGCGGACGCGGATTCATCGGCGGCCTCGCGTCACAGGCATTGATCCAGGTCGAATTCGGCGACACGCCGCGCGAAGTGAAGCGCTATCCGATGGGACGCCGCATCCGCGAAGTCGAACAGGGGCCCGACGGCGCGATCTGGCTGCTGGAAGACGGCGCGGATGCGCGCCTGCTGAAACTCACGCCCAATCGCGGCTGACGTCCGCCGGTGGAACACCGGCGGACGCGCCGTAGGGCAAATCAGTCGACGACCACCAGGCGCACGTCGATGTTGCCGCGGGTGGCGTTGGAGTACGGGCACACCTGGTGCGCCTGCTGCACCAGTGCCTCGGCCTCTTCGCGCGGCAGGCCCGGCAGGTGGATGCGCAGTTCGGCCTCGATGCCGAAGCCGCCGGGGATCTGGCCGATGCCGACGCTGCCGTCGATGCGGGTCTCGGCCGGCAGCTTGGCCTTGGCCTGGCCGGCGACGAACTTCAGCGCACCGAGGAAGCAGGCCGAGTAGCCGGCGGCGAACAGCTGTTCCGGATTGGTGCCGTCACCGCCAGCGCCGCCGAGTTCGCGCGGGGTGGTGAGCTTCACGTCCAGCACGTTGTCCGAGGACACGGCGCGGCCGTCGCGGCCGCCGGTGGCGGTGGCGTGGGCGGTATAAAGGACTTTCTCATCGACATGGGAATCTCCGTGGAGGAAAGTGGCGGCGGAGCCGGGCGCCACGACCGGTAATTCGTTAGCTATTTAATAGCGCACTACTTACGTTGCAAGGAAAAAGCGTTTCATGTGTTCATCCCCAGATTGTCGCGCAGGGATTCCAGCTGGGATTTCAGCCCCGTGACTTCGCGGGGATTGCAGCCGGATGCGCACAGCAGCGCCTCCGGAATGCTGCGGGCCTTCTGCTTCAACGCACGACCCTGCGCGGTCAGGCTGATGATGACCTGGCGCTCGTCCTCGCGTGCGCGCTCCCGGACGATCAGTCCGCCGGCCTCCAGCCGCTTGAGCAGGGGAGTCAGGGTCGCCGAATCCAGGAACAGGCGCTCGCCAATCTGCGAGACGGTCAGCGCGTCGCCCTCCCACAGGACCAGCATCACCAGGTACTGCGGGTAGGTCAGGCCCAGCTTGCCCAGCAGTTGCCGGTACACCTTGTTGAGCGCCAACTGCGCCGAATAGAGCGCAAAGCACAGCTGGTTGTCCAGCGCCTGCGGATTGGCGGAGGACGCTTTGGCGGTGGCGGCGGGCTTGCTCATGGTTGTGCAATTTACATAGCGCGCTATTTAATTGCAAGCGTCTGGTGGAACACTGCGTCGCTCCCGCCGGGGGGCTAGCCTTCCGGCAACCGGTAGTCGAAGCCGTAGAAATGGCGGCCTTCCTCGATGCGGATGGTCATCTGTCCGCTCAGTCCGGCCAACTCGCCGGTGCCGGAGTCCGGTACCACCCGCACGCTCAGCTCCGGCTGGCCGCGATCCATGAAGGCGAAGTGCTGCAGCACGAAGGAGCCCTGGCGTCCATGCAGGCGGCCTTCGACCCGCTCCATCGCGACATAACCGGCCGAACCGCGCACCTCCGTCATCACCGCCAGCATCTCGCCCAGGCTGGTCGCGTCCAGATCGCCCCGGAACGTCTTGTCGATGGTCTGCCGGCCCAATCGCGCCGCCGCGATGGAGGGTAAGGCCTCCTGCGGTGTCAGCTTCACTTCGAATTCGCCCTGCGCGTGTCGGGTCATGACGGTGTCCTCGGGGATGACCTTGGAAAGAGTGGTGGATGGGGGGCAGTCCGGCGACCGCCGCGCCCAGCGTGGCGGCCATGATGGCGCGATGGGCAAGGTGTCGCCACATGTCCTGCTCCTGGCATGCCGTGCTCGCTGCCGGCGCGCGCATTGCAGTACATTTCCGCACCGGAAGGATTGGACAAACGCGACAGCATGAAGGCCACCGGCATGTCCTCCCGCCCTGAGCCTGGCAAGCCGCGCGGTGTGCTCCGGCAGCGGCTGGAGGCGGGCGTGTTCCAGCATCGGCGCCAACTGCCCGCACCTGCATTGAGCGATTGGATCGAGCACTACTGGCAAGTGGACTGGCATCTGGAAGGCGCTCCTCCCCGGCAGCAGGAAACCCTGCCGCATCCCAGCGTGCACCTGGTGATCGAGCCGGGCGAGGCCGGCATTCATGGCGTGCATACCGGTCGCTACGCGCGCTGGCTGAGCGGGAACGCCTACGCCTTCGGCATCAAGTTCCGGCCCGGCGGATTCCAGCCTTTCCTGCGCGGTGACGTCTCGATGCTCACCAATCGCAGTCTGCCGGTGGCCTCCATCCTGGGCGGGGCGAGTGATGCCTGGGTGGAAGCGATCCGCGCAACCGTGGATTTTCCAACACGCGTGGCGCTGGCCGAGCGGTTCCTGGGCGAGCGTCGGCCATCAGCGGATCCGAAAGTGGCGCAGGCGACCGCCTGCGTCGCGCGTATCGCCACGGACCCCGCGATCACCTCGGTCGAACAGCTCATCGCGGAAGGCGAAGCCGGCAAGCGCAGCCTGCAACGCCTGTTCAAGCAATACGTGGGCGTGGGACCGAAATGGATCATCAACCGCTATCGCCTGCACGAGGCGGTCGCGCGCATCCAGGCCGGGGCGGTGGTGGACTGGACGCAACTGGCGCTGGAACTCGGTTACTTCGACCAGGCCCATTTCATTCGCGATTTCCACGCCCCTGATCGGCATGACGCCGGGCGACTTCGCGCGGCGCGAAGCGTCGAGCTAATCCCGGGACGCGGCCGGTTGGCGGGCGGCGGCGATCGCATGGATGCGGGCGCGCTTCAACTCCTCGCCAATCTGCGGGCCGTTGAGGCCCGCGGCGGCGAACTCGCGGGCGTTCACCGCCATCGCGGCCGCATGCAGCCGCACCAGCGCGGTACCCTGCGGATACTCCGCATTCTCGTTGCCGAGCCGGCCGCGCTTGTCGGCCTCGCAGACCAGCGCCAGCTTCGCGATGCGTTCGGGCCGGCGGAAGGCATCGCAGCGCGACAGCAGATCGAAGACGGTGGCGTCGCGCAGTTCGTCCAGCCGATGCACGTTGAGATGCTCGCGGCAGGCGATCACCGCCAGGTCGCGATGCTCCAGCGGTACCTTCAGCCGCTCGCACAATGCCAGCACCGGGGTGACGCCGCGCTGTTCGTGCATGACATGGCGCGGCAGTTCTTCCTCCGGCGTGAGCGCCTTGCCCAGGTCGTGGCAGAGCGCGGCGAAGCCGATCAGATCATCGCCGGGCGCCAGTCGCGCAGCCATGTCGCTGACCATCTGCTGGTGCACGCCGGTGTCGACCTCGGGATGGTATTCGGCGCGCTGCGGCACGCCGTAGAGCGCATCCACCTCGGGCAACACGCTGGCGAGCGCGCCGGCTTCGTGCAGGGTACGGAGGAATGCGGACGGGCGCGCGCAGGTCAGCGCGCGGCGCAGTTCCTGCCAGACCCGTTCCGGCACCAGCGTATCGAGTTCGCCGCTGGCCGCGATCTCCCGCATCAGCGCCATCGTTTCCGGCGCGACCGTGAACCCCAGAGACGCGAAGGGGGGGAGTGAAGCGCGCCGCGCGCAGCACCCGCCAGGGGAGTCCTCGACGAAGGCCGGCCCGACATGCCGCAGCACGCGCGCCTCCAAGTCCTTCACGCCGCCATAGGGATCGACGATGCGGCCGTCCTCATCCTCGGCGATGGCATTGAGGGTGAAATCGCGCCGTTGCAGATCCTCTTCCAGGGTAACCGAGGGATCGGCATCGACCTCGAACCCCCGATACCCGCGCCCGCGCTTGCGCTCGGTCCGCGCCAGCGCGTACTCCTCGCCACTGTCCGGATGCAGGAACACCGGGAAATCCTGGCCCACCTGCTTGTAGCCCAGCGCCAGCATCTGCGCGGGCGTGGCGCCGACCACGACATGGTCGCGGTCGCCGGGCGCGATGCCCAGCAACCGGTCACGCACCGCGCCACCGACGAGATAGGTCTTCATGCGCGCATAATGCCGGATAGTGGCGGGAGGATCAGCTCTTCGGCATGCGCGCATCCGGGCAGGTGAACTCGCGGCGCTTGCCGTCGAGCTTGCCGAGCATGCGGTCGCTGATGGGCAGGGCGTTGCCGTTGAGGCGCCAGTCGTAGATCACGCTGAAGGCGAGGATGCGGGCGACGTACTCGCGGGTTTCCTTGTAGCTGATGGTCTCGATCCAGATGTCGGGATCGTAGCCGGGGCGCTGCGACTGCCAGCGCGCGGTCGGGGTGGGGCCGGCGTTGTAGGCGGCGATGGCGATATAGGGAACGCCGTACTTGTTTTCCATTTCGCGCAGGTAGGCGGTGCCCAGCGCGATGTTGGTGTCCGAGTCGTACAGGCTGGCGGCGCCGCCCCAGGGCAGGCCCAGGCGCTTGGCGGTGGCCGCGCCGGTGGCCGGCACCACCTGCATCAGGCCCATCGCGTTGGCGCCGGAGCGCGCGCGCGGGTTGAACACGCTCTCGGCGCGGATTTCGGCGGCCACCCAGGCCGGGTCCAGCGCGTGGCGGGCGGATTCGCGGCGGATGGTTTCGCCGTGGTGCAGCGGGAAGCGCAACCGGTACAGGCGCTGCTCGTCCGGACGTTTGCCCAGCGAGAACACCGCGCGGTCGAACCAGCCGTTGTCCTGCGCCACTTCCACCGCGATGCGGCGCTGGGTGTCGTCGAAGCGCGCCAGCGCGCTGTTCCATTCGGCGACCGCCCAGCCGGAGCGATCCAGCTTCCACAGTTCCATCGCGCGCACGATGGCCGGATCGCGGGCGATCGCGTCCTTGGCATCCTTGCCGTCGTTGGGAATCCACGGGCACAGCGCGTAGGGCTGCTTGAGCCGGTCGGCGGCGAGGAAGCCGTGGAAGGTCGGCGCGCGCGCGGCCTCGCGCAGAAAGGGTGCGCGGCGGCGTTGTCGCCGGTCTTTTCCGCCATGCGCGCCTCGAAATAGCGCCAGCGCGAATCCTCGCGCTGCTTGGCCGGCATCTTGCGCAACGCGACCAGCGCGGCGCGCCAGTCGCCACGCGCCATGGCTTCGCGCACGCGCCATTCGTGCAGGCGCTCGTCATAGGCCGATTCGGGAACGGCATTGAGGCGGCGCGCCGAGTCGGGTTCGTAGGACGCGACCGTCCACAGGGCGATCTGGTAGAGCACGCGGCCGCGATCGGCTTCGGTCATGCCCAGCGCGCTCGCGTACTGCGGCAATTGGATCTCGGCGGCACCGGGGTCGCGGCTGGCCAGCCGCGCCAGGCCGTAGCTGGCCATGCGCCGGCTGCGATCGGTCTTTGGCCAGTTCAGGGCGCGCGCATGCACGGCGTCGATGAAGGCGGCGTAGTCGTTGGCCAGCGTGGCTTCGTCTCCCGGCAGGCCGCGCGCGGCGGTGCGCATCACCGCGGTCTGGCTTTCGGCGGCGGCCGCGTCGATGCGCTCCCAGCGCAGCGCGGGAGACAGCCCGCCCTTGTTGGCGAGGATCGCGAACACCGGATCGCAGCCGTCCGGCAGTGGCTTGGCCGCGCCACGCCACAACGCCTGCGCGTCCTTGACCCACTGCGCGTCGGCGCGGCCGGTGGCCTGGCGCGCATCCAGCTCGGCGCAGCGCAGGGTGGTGTTGTCGGTGGGCTTCCACGCGCCCAGGAAGGTCGGCCAGTCCTGCCGGCGCGCCAGCGAGGCCAGCCACAGCGAACGGAAGTTCTCCGCCACCGCCTGGCCGTCGTAGCGCTTGAGGAAGGCCTGTGCCTGCGAAGTCGGCAGGCTGTCGATGTCGCGACGCAGGGCGGCCAGTTCCACCCAGCCATAGAGCGGATGCGAAGCCAGTCCCGCGTATTGCGCGGCATTGAACTGGCCGCGCTCGGCCGATTCCAGCGCCGCGCGCAGCTGCGGCCGTTGTGCATCCAGGTTCTGTGCGCGGACGCCGGCCAGGGGCAGGAGCGCGAGCGCCGCAGCGAGTACGATGAGCGGGGTGGGACGGTTCATGGCCGGAATATACCGGAGCCGGCTGAACGGTCGTGTGCGTGCTGGATGGAAGGAGATTGCGTTTGGAGCATTTCTGGATTTTCCCGTTGCTGGGCGTGGTCGCCGGCGTATTGGCCGGCCTGCTCGGCATCGGCGGCGGTCTGGTGCTGGTGGCCGCGTTGGTATGGGTGCTGCCGTTGTTCGGCATTCCGAAGGAAGCGGCCATGCACGCGGCGCTGGCCAGTTCGCTGGCGAGCATCGTGCTGACCGCGACCTCATCCGCGTATGCGCATCACCGGCGTGGCAGCGTGATGTGGCCGACGGTGGCCTGGATGGTGCCGGGATTGCTGCTGGGCGGCTGGCTCGGCAGCGGACTGGCGGTGTATCTGGACGACAACGTGCTGCGCTGGGTGGTGGCGATTTACTGCCTGATCGCCGGTGCGCAGATGGCGTTCGGGAAAACGCGCAACGGTGTCGGCGAGCGGGGGGGCCGCGCCACCGCCGCCGCGCGGCTGGCCGATGACCGCGGTGGGCACCGGCATCGGCGCGGTGTCGGCGGTGGTCGGCATCGGCGGCGGCAGCATGACCGTGCCGGTGCTGGTCTGGCACGGCATCACGCCGGTCCGCGCGGTGGGCACGTCGAGCGCCTGTGGCGTGGCGATCGCGATCGGCAGCGCGCTGGGCTACGCCTTGCATGCGCCGCCCGGCGCCCTGCCGGAGCATGCGATCGGTTACGTCTACCTGCCGGCGGCGATTGGCGTGGCGGTGGCGTCGGTGCTGGCGGCGCCGTGGGGCACCCGGCTCGCGCACGCCATCGGCGGCACCGCGCTGAAGCGGGTGTTCGCGATCTTCATGGTGGTGATGGGGATCAGCATCCTGGTCGCGGGCTGACCGCGATCGGGATTCCGCGGCTCAGCGCAGGGCTTCGGCGGGCACGTCGATGCTCATCGCCAGGGCGAGGTGGTCCGAGTTGGCGGCCGGCATCGCGCGCGCGCCGTCGGCGACCAGCGCTTCGCTGATCAGGATGTGATCGATGGCGCGCTGCGGGCGCCAGCTGGGAAAGGTCGGAATCCGGTGCTGCGGCGGACGCAGCCGGGTGTTCCGGTACAGCACGTCCATTTCCGGCGTGTCGGGCATGCAGTTGAAGTCGCCCATCAGCACGGCGTGCGGATGATCCGACAGCAGTTCGGCGATGAACGACAACTGCGCGCGCCGCGAATTGGCGCCCAGCGACAGGTGCGCGACGGCGACGGTGAGACCTTCGTCGCCGTCGCCGAAACGGGCCACCAGCACGCCGCGGCCGCTGATGCGGCCGGGCAGCGCGTGGTCGCTGACTTCCACCGGTTCCAGCCGGCTCAGCAGGCCGTTGGCGCTGGACGCCACCCGCCCGACGTTGCGGTTGGGCTGGTGGGTCCAGTAGTCGAAGCCCGCGCGTTCGGCCAGATAGTGGGTCTGGTTGGTGAATCCCGAACGCAGACTGCCCGGATCCGCCTCCTGCAGGCCGACGATGTCGTGCTCGCCGGCCAACTGCGCGATGACGTCCAGGCTGCCGCGCTTGTTGCCGGCCGGCAGCGCATGCGACCAGCTGCGGGTCACGTAGTCGCTGTAGCGGCGGGTGCTGGAGCCGGCCTGGATGTTGGCGCTGAGCACCCGCAACCGGCGCTTGCCGGGCATCGTCGTCATGGGGGGCGGGGGAACCTGGGGGTGCGGCTTACTTGGCGGCGCGTTCCTGCGCGATCAAGTGATCGGTGATGCGCAGCATGTCCTCGAAGCTGCGGCCCTTCACCTTGTACTTGCCGTTGACGACCAGGCTGGGCGTGCTGTTGACGCCGGACTGGATCGCGAACTGCTTGGCGCGGTTGACCTTGGCATTGATGCCGAAGCTGTTCATCAGGCCGAGGAATTCCTTGGCGCTGACGCCATAGCCGGCATAGAACTCGGCGACCTTGGCCGGATCCGGCTTCCTGCCTTCGCCCGGCAGGCTGCGCTCGGCGTGGATCTTGGTGAACACCACGTCATGGGTACGCTCGACCAGGCCCTTGCTCTCGGCGGCGTAGTAGGCCTGCGCGTACGGCAGCCACTCCTGGCCGAAGGCGACCGGGGACGTAGGGTCAGGCGGACGTCGGCCGGCAGGGTCCTGCGCCACGGCATGATCTGGGTCTGGAAGCTGGCGCAGGCCGGGCAGACTTACCCAAACACTTCCACCACTTCGATCTTGCCGTTGAGCGGGGCGTACGGCTGGCCGTTCGGAATCAGGTCGTAGTCGACGCCGGCGACCGGCGCCGGGCCCACGGGCGCGGTCGGCGTGGGGGCGTTGGCCGGAGCCTGTGGTTTGGAGGAGGCCGGCGCGGCGCCTTCCGCCGGCGTGGCCGGGGTCTCCGCCGGTGCGGCGGTGCCGGTGGCCGGAGCCGCGGGGGTTTCCGCGGTCGGCGCGGTGGCGGGGGCGGCCTCGGTGGCTGGCGTGGTCGCGCCAGGCGCGTTGGTCTGGCCGCAGGCCGCCAGCAGCGGCAGCAGGGCGAGCGTCATCAGGAGCGGACGAAATTTCATGGCTGACTCCAGCATGGGAAAGGTTCGTGGGCGGACGCCGGGCCCGCGGAAGGACCGCACATTCTGTGCCGCGGGCGAGCCGGTGTCACCCGGATTACGTTACTTGCGGGTGCCGCGCTCGCGGGCGACCAGCCAATCGGTGATGCGCAGCACGTCGTCGTAGGAGCTGCCGCCGGTGACGCGGTACTTGCCGTTGACGACCAGTGTCGGCGTGCCGCGCACGCCGCTGGCGATGGCGAAGGCACGCGCCTTCTCCAGCCGCGCGTCCACTTCCGGACCGCGCAGCAGCGTATTGAAACGGGCGCGGTCCACGCCGTAGCCGGCATAGAACGTGGCCAGTTCATCCGGCGAGGGATTGTTCATCGGCAGCGTGCCGTTCTCGTGCAGGGCGGCGAACACCGCCGCGTGGGTCTTGCCCAGCACGCCGCTCATTTCGGCGGCGTAATAGGCGCGCGCATACGGCACCCAGGACGAGGACAGCGCGGCCGGCACCTGCACCAGTTGCACGGCCGGGCCCTGCTTGCGCTTCCAGGCCTGCAGCTTGGGTTCGAAATGGGCGCAGTGGATGCAGGCATAGGAAAACACTTCCGCCACTTCGACCTTGCCCTTGACCGGCGCGAACGGCTTGCCGTCGGGGATGACCTCGTAGTCCACGCCTTCCCTGGGGGCTGGCGCGTCGGCGGCCAGCGCCAGCATCGGCAGCAGCGAGAACAGCGCCGACAACATCAGGCGCAGGGTCAGGCGGGTCTTCATGTGTTTCCTCCGCGAGGGAGTAGGAAAAAAGAAACGCCGGCCAGTGGGTGGGGGCCGGCGCAATGAACAGGAGCTGTGAGTCAGGACCGCGGCGAAGCGGCGAAGTTCACGACTTCTTGGCAGTCGCTGTCTTCGCGGCGGCTTCGTCGTCGGCCCGGTCGTGCAGGCCCTGCAGATAGCTGCCCAGCGCCTGGATTTCCTGCTCGGTCAACGCATGCGCGACCTGCGCCATGATGTTGAGTGGGACGGGTCCTTCTCGGTGGTCGTGCCGGCCTGGTATTCCTGCAGGCGGCGGACCACGTAGGCCTGCTGCTGGCCGCCCACGTGGGGGTAGGCCGGGCCCGGATTGCCGGCGCCGGTGGGGCCGTGGCAGGCCATGCACGCCGGTACGCCGCGCGCGGCATCGCCGGAGCGATACAGCTTCTGGCCGATCTCGTAGAACTTCATGTCCTTGTAGGTACCGTCGGCGACGACCGAGTCGTCGGCCAGGCCGGCACCGGCCTTCTGGGTGGCGAAGTAGGCGCCGACATCGCGCATGTCCTGCGCGCTCAGGGTCTGGGCGAACGGCACCATCACCGCGGCCATGCCGCCGGTGCGCTGGCCGTCGGCGAACAGCGCCAGCTGGCGCGAGATGTAGCGCTCGCTCTGGCCGGCGATGCGCGGGTACTGCGGATCGGTCGGGTTGCCGTCGGCACCATGGCAGGCGGCACAGGCGGCGGCCTTGGTCTTACCCTACCCTTACCGTCACCCCAGGTGGTCTTGGTCAGATCGATATCCAGCGACGCGGTCTGCACCGGCGCGTTGTCCGGCACCGGTACGACGGTGGTCTGTGCATAGGCAACCGCCCCAACGGCCGCAATGGCCAGTCCAGCAAGTCCCCAAACGCGAGCGTGGCGCATGCTAAAGCTCCGAAAACCTTCAAGAAGCGGTGCCCCATGGCGACCGCGAAACCCCGGAATTATCCCTGCGGGGGGGCTCCGCGGGTCAATTCGGATGCGCCTAATTCCTAACTCCGGGCCGCAATCACCGTCCGACGGCCCAGTCCGCGGCCCGCGCATGCCATCCTAATGGCATGTCGAACCTGCTCAATTCCGCCCGCTACCTGTTGTCGGCGCACAATTTCCGCCAGCTCCCGCCCGATATCGGCCGGGAAGTGGCCTTCGCCGGCCGCTCCAACGCCGGCAAATCCAGCGCGCTGAACGCGCTGACCCGCCACAACGCGCTGGCGCGGGTCTCCAAGACGCCGGGCCGGACCCAGCAACTGGTGTTTTTCGAAGTCCAGCCGGACCGCCACCTGGTGGACCTGCCGGGTTACGGCTACGCCAAGGTGCCGCAGGAACTGCAGGCGCACTGGCAGGCCTTCATCCAGGACTACTTCCACCGGCGCGACGCGCTCAAGGGGCTGGTGGTGGTGATGGACATCCGCCATCCGCTCAAGGATTACGACCGGCAGATGCTCGGCTATGCGGTCCAGCGCGGGCTGCCGGCGCACGCGCTGCTGACCAAGGCCGACAAGCTCGGCCGCGGCCAGCAGTCGCAGACCCTGCAGGCGGTGAAGAAGGAACTGTTCTCCGCCTTCGGCGACAGTGTCGGCGTGCAGGTGTTCTCGTCCGAGTCCAAGCAGGGCGTGGACGAGGCGCGCCAGGTGGTCATGGACTGGCTGGAACTGGGCTAGCGCGCGCTGGCCCGGCAGGCGCCGGGCCGTCATCGTTCACCGCTCACCGCTCACCGCTCACCGCTCACCGCTCACCGCTCACCGCTCGCCGGGCAGCGGCGAGAATTCCGCCGGCACCCAGGCGAAGGCATCGTCGTCGCGGCGGACATGGCCCAGGCCGGGAAACGGCAGATGCGCGCCGGCCAGCCACCAGCCGCCATCGGCGGTCCGGGCCATGAGCGCGCGGCGGCTGGCGATCGCCTGGCCGCGATCCAGATCCGCCTCGAAGGAAGCGTCCGGGCGCGCGAACTGCACCGCGTGGTAGTGGACGATGTCGCCCCAGACCAGCAACGACTGGCCGGCGCCGGCGTCGAACAGGAACGAGGTATGCCCCGGCGTGTGGCCGCGCGAATCCAGGCCGCTCACGCCGGCGGGCAGCCGTTCGTCTTGCGCGAACAGGCGCAGCCGGCCGGCGGCGCGGTACGGCGCCACCGCATCGCGCGCCATCTTGAACAGCGGGCGGAACATGGCCGGCGTGTCGGCGCGGGTTTCGGTCGCCGGATCCAGCCAGTAGTCGGCGTCGGCGCGTGCCAGCCAGACCGTGGCGTTCGGGAACGCCTCGCGTCCCTGCGCATCGAGCAGTCCGCACAGGTGATCCGGATGCGCGTGGGTGATCAGCACCTGATCGACCTGTTCCGGCGAATAGCCGGCATGGCGCAGGTTTTCCAGCACATGGCCCAGGCCCGGTCCGAAGCAGCGCGCGGTGCCGGCGTCCACCAGGGTCAGCACGTCGCCGCGCTGGATCAGGTAGGCATTGACCGCGGTCTGCAGTCCCTGCGGGCCTTCGGGGACATGCCGCGAGGACAGCAGCGCCTGCTTGCCGGCCTCGTCGATTCCGGACAGTTCGGCGCGCGCCAGCGGCACCACGCCGTCGAACAGCGCGGTGACGTGCAGTTCGCCGATGAGCTGGTGGTAGACGCCGGGCACCTGCCGGGAGGGCGCGGTCTGCGCGCCAGCGGGCAGGGCGATCGCGACCGACAAGGCGAATGAGGCCAATGAGGCCAGCGGGAAAAGACGGGGATGCAACCGGATGGAAGCCATGGGGGTGAACAATCGAAGCGGCGTCGCCGCGGAGACTTCATCCTAGGCAGGCGCCGGCGAGCGCAACGCTCAATCCGTGGCGTCAAACGCTCAATGCGGTTCAGGCGTTGCCGATGCGCGCGGGATCCAGGCCGTAGCGCTCGTTGAAGCGACGGCTGAAGCTGGCGACGGAGCGGTAGCCGACCCGCGCGGCCACCGTCTTCACCGGCCAATGGGTGGTGTAGAGCAGGTCCATCGCGCAGGCCAGCCGCGCCGCGGCGATGACCTCGCGCAGGCTGGTGCCCTCGCCGGCCAGGCGTCGACGCAGGGTGGCGCCGCTCAGGCCGAGCGCGGTTTCGATGTGCGGCGACTGCCAGTCGCGGGCGGGATCGGCGCGGATCAGATCACGAATCCGCATCGCCAGGCTGGGTGGCGGCGGCACCAGCATGGTCGTGTGTCCGCGCCGGCACAGCGCCACGGTCAGCGCGGCCAACGCCAGCCGCGCCTCGGTGTATTGGCCGGCCTGCAGCGACGCCAGCCAATGGCGCAGTTCCGGCGCGAAATCGGCGCTGTCCAGGCGCGCGAGTTCGTCGCCCCGGCCGATGATCGGTTCGGACCACAGCAGGCGCGCGGCGGCGAGCACTTCCTCGCACAACGGAATGGTGACCGTCAGGTAGAGGCCGCTGTCCGGATCGGGAATGTTGACCACGTCCATCCGGCAACGGCGCGCGATCAGGAACAGGTCGCCGGGCTCGAACTCCAGCGCCTGCGCATGCGTGCGGACCTGCTTGCGACCGCGGAGAAGATCGCGATGCAGGGATGATCGATGTCCACCGCATGCGCGCCGTGTTCGTGGCGCGCGGTGATGCAGGCGTAGCCTTCCGCGCGCGCGCAGTCGACCAGCGTGCCGAGACGCGCGAGCAGGGAGGGACCGGGATCGACGACCGTGTTCATCGGCGATGGGGCGGATTACACGGCAACATTGAACAAGCGGCCCACCAGCGCCGCCGCCGCCATCGCCACCGCGCCCCAGAAGCCGACCCGCCACGCACCGCGCAGCACCGGCGCGCCACCGATGCGCGCGGCGAGGCCGCCGGATACCAGCAGGCCGACGACGGTGACGGCGGTGGTCACCGTCGCGACCCGATCCGCGGGTGCCAGCACCGACGCGGCGATCGGCACCGCCGCGCCCGCGGTGAAGGCGGCGGCCGAAGCCAGCGCCGCCTGCAACGGACGCGCGCGCATTTCCTCTTAATGCCCAGTTCGTCGCGCGCGTGCGCGGCCAGCGCGTCATGGGCGGTGAGTTGTTCGGCGACCTGGCGGGCGAGCGCGGGTTCGAGTCCGCGCTGCACGTAGATCTGGGTGAGTTCGGCGAGTTCGAGGCCGGGCTCGGCATGCAGTTCGCGTTTCTCGATGGCGAGATCCGCCGCTTCGGTGTCGGCTTGTGACTGAACCGACACATATTCGCCGGCCGCCATCGACATCGCGCCGGCGACCACGCCCGCGACGCCGGTCATCAGAATGGTTTCGGCCGACGCACCGCTGGCGGCGACACCGACCACGATGCCGGCCACCGATACGATGCCGTCGTTGGCGCCCAGGACCGCGGCGCGCAGCCAGCCGACCCGGTTGGTGCGGTGGAGTTCGGGATGGCGGCCGAGGGGAAGCGGACGATGGCGGGGCATGGCGGCAGGGTAGCCGCAGCGCCACGCGGGGTCGAGCCGGGAGCGGCCAGCACAGGCGCGGAACACTGCAATGTGGGCGATGGCGATGATGCCGGGACGGGCGGCACGCTATATTGCCGCCCTTGTGGCGCCTGCGCCGCAGCCCCACATCGTCGTTCCCTGCCGTGCGAGTCCACCTTTGTCCAGCCCCAGCCACGTCGCCGATACGCTGATCACCGATCGCACGCAGCTCGTGCAGTACATCGCCGGCGGCGAGAAACCGCGCGCGGACTGGCGCATCGGCACCGAGCACGAGAAGTTCGGTTTCCGCCTGGATGATCTGCGTCCGCCGGAGTTCGACGGCGAGCGCGGCATCGAGGCGCTGCTGAAGGGACTGACCCGGTTCGGCTGGGAAGCGGTGGAGGAAAAGGGCCGCGTGATCGCGCTGACCCGCGACTGCGCCTCGGTCACCCTGGAACCGGCCGGGCAGCTGGAGCTTTCCGGCGCCGCGCTGGAAACCATCCACCAGACCTGCGTGGAAGTCGGCACCCACCTGAAGGAAGTCAAGGAAGTCGCCGACGAACTGCGGCTGGGGTTTCCTCGGCATGGGCTTCCAGCCAAAATGGCGGCGCGACGAAATGCCGTGGATGCCCAAGGGCCGCTACAGGATCATGAAGTCGTACATGCCCAAGGTCGGTTCGCTCGGCCTGGACATGATGACCCGCACCTGCACCGTGCAGGTCAACCTGGATTACGCCAGCGAAGCGGACATGGTGAAGAAGTTCCGCGTGTCGCTGGCGTTGCAGCCGATCGCCACCGCGCTGTTCGCCGATTCGCCGTTCACCGAAGGCAAGCCGAACGGTTACCAGAGCTACCGCTCGCACATCTGGACGGACACCGATCCGGATCGCACCGGCATGCTCGATTTCGTGTTCGAGGATGGCTTCGGCTACGAGCGCTACGTCGATTACCTGCTCGACGTGCCGATGTATTTCAGCTACCGCGACGGCATCTACCACGATGCCAGCGGACAGAGTTTCCGCGACTTCCTCAAGGGCGAGCTGCCGGTGCTGCCGGGTGAGCTGCCGACCCTGCGCGACTGGTCGGATCACATGACCACCGCGTTCCCGGAAGTGCGGCTGAAGAAGTATCTGGAAATGCGCGGCGCCGACGGCGGCCCGTGGAATCGCCTGTGCGCGTTGCCGGCGTTCTGGGTCGGCCTGCTGTACGACGACACGGCGCTGGACGCGGCCTGGGATCTGGTGAAGGACTTCAGCCTGGCCGAGGTGTATCGCCTGCGCGACGGCGTCGCCGCGCGACGCGCTAGAACGTCTCGGTCCC
>OFCY01000006.1_pt1 | contig 56395 bp, 40 predicted proteins | sample 1520981 | NCBI WGS metagenome assembly OFCY01 (sample SAMEA2532533, study PRJEB24079) | metagenome
AAAGGTCCATGCGAAGAGCGTCCCCATTCCCGGCCGCCGGGCCGGGGAAGGAACGAGTGGTACCAGGTGCGCGGGATGAACGGACGCCTTCCGTGAGTTCCGTTCTTCCGCCTGCAGGAAAACGCTCAGGTCATGTGCCCCTTCCCCTGCCCTTCCCCCGCAGGCGGGGGAAGGGAACATGCGATTGGAAACCGCGACCTGGCGCCCTATTCCCTAGCCCGCCGCCGGCAACTCAATCCGGATCACGGTGCCCGCGCCGACGGCGCTGTCCACACCGATGCGGCCGCCGGCGCGCTGGATCAGATCGCGCGCCACCGACAGGCCCAGACCGGTGCCCTCGCCGGCCGGTTTGGTGGTGAAGAACGGATCGAACGCGCGTGCCTGCACCTCCGGCGCCATGCCGGTGCCGGTGTCGCGGAAGCCGATGGCGACATTGCTCCCGTCGGTGCCGGCGGTGACCTCGAACACGCCGCCGCCCGGCATCGCGTGGTTGGCGTTGGCGGCGATGTTCAGCACCATCAGTTCGAACTGGGTGCGATCGAAGCGGATCGTTACACCCTTCCGCCGTCTCCAGGCGGACGTCGACGGAGGGAGCGAACAACTGGCGCAGCATCGGCCGCAGTTCGCGCAAGCTTTCGGCAGCGTCGAAGGTCTGCAGTTCGGTTTCGTCCTGGCGGGCGAAGGCCAGCAGCTTGTGGGTCACCAGGGTCGCGCGGCGCGCTGCTGATTCCACTCCGGCCAGGGCTTCCTTGAGCGCGGCCGGATCGTCCTGGCGCTTGCCGCGGCCGGCATAGCCGAGGATCAGCGACAGCAGGTTGCCGAAGTCGTGGGCGACGCCGCTGGCCAGCCGGCCGACCGCCTCGACCTTCTGCGCGTGGATCAACTGTTCCTGCGCGCGTTCGCGTTCACGCGCCTCCTGCTCCAGCAGGCGATTGCTTTCGGCCAGGGCGTTGCCGCGCTGGTTGGCCTCGCGCAGGCTTTCGCGCAGCGCCACGGAACTGCGATCCAGGACCACCGCGATCATCAGGAACATCGCGAAGCGCGCGGCCAGATCGACCAGCCGGTTGTAGACCTCGCCGTCGCGCGCGATCTCCAGCCACATGCCGCCACAGAATGCCACCGCAATGCAGGCGAACATCACCCACAGGGCGCGCCGGCCGACCACCAGGCCGGCGATGGCCATCCAGATCACCAGGATCGGCTGCTCGTAGACCTGCGCGTCGAAGCCGGTCGACAGATAGCTCGGCACCACGGTGACCGCGAACACCGCCAGCAGCAGGTAGGAGGCCGCACCGAACCGGCCGCGCCGGATCAGCCAGAAGCTGGCGCCGGCCGCGGCGCTCACGGCAAGGCTGAACACCATGCTGGCGATCTCGCCCGGCCGCCAGGGAATGTCCACCGTGGCCCGGTAGATCCAGGCCAGCGGCGGCAGCGCCGCCAGCAGCAGCGAGATCACCTGGATCATCGGCGCGTTGCGGCGATCCACCGGATCGGCGATCGGCACATCGCGGAACCAGTCCAGCACGCCGCGCAGCAGCGGACCAATCAGCGGAATACGCGCGCCGCGCGTGGAAACGACCGATGGAGAGGGTTCGATCATGATGGTCCTCAGGGATGCCTAGCCGCCAGCCGGGCGACTGCGGGCGGCCGCCCTCCCCGGCGCCGCCCGATTCATCCCCGGACCGACGGGATTATAGGCCCGGCGCGGGCGTTTCCCCGGTCGCGCCCGCTTGCAGCCTGACCTCGACCCGGCGGTTCGGGATCAGGCATTCGCGCAGCGCCTCGCGCGGCTTCACCCCGTCGCAGGTCTGCACCTGTTCGGTATCGCCGCGGAAGGTGTAGCGGATGGCGTCGGCGGGCACGCCGCGTTCGATCAGCCATTCGCGCACGGTACGCGCGCGACGCTCGGACAGGCCCTGGTTGTAGTCGTAGCCGCGGCCCTGCAGGCGATCGGCGTGGCCCACCAGTTCCACCGAGCGCAGCGGCCTGCCCTCCTCGCGCAGGCGCGCCAGTTCCCGCTCCAGGTTCTGCAGCGAGTAGGCGCGGATGTCGCGGCGGCCATCGCGATCGAACTCGAACAGCACGTTGGCGGTCAGCACCGTTTCCGCCACCGGCGCCACGCCCGGCGCGCCGCACTCGCGCGCCAGCGCCTCGGCGTCGCCGACCATGTCCTCGGCGATCTGGATATAGGGCTTAGAATGGCGCCACTGCTGCTGGTTGAACTCGTTGCCGGCATGCACCAGTTCCACCTCGCCGCAGGCCACCGCCTGCTGCGCGCAGACGAAGCCGGGCGTGCCGTGGATGGCGCCCAGGCGCTTCCACAGATCCTCGCGCACGCGGGCCGCGCCGTTGACCAGGGGGGTGTCGGTCGGCAGCGGCGAGAGTACTGCTCCATGCCGGCGATGAGCTTCTCCGATTCGGTCAGCGCTTCCTGCGGAAAGGCGCTGCGGTCGTTGCGGGTGTACTCGTGGAAGGACACGTCCAGCCAGCACTGGGCCTTGGACAGGTGGTAGTCGCGCACCGGGCGGCCACCGTCGTTGAGCGCCTTGATGCGCGACTGGGTGGCCTCGTAGCCGGACAGATCGGCGTGGATGGCCTCGTCGGTGATGCGATCGCGCGGCGGAACCAGTTGGGTCTGCTGCGCGCCGGCGGTGCCGGCCAGGGCGGCCAGGACGGCGGCGGTGATGAGCGTGGACTTGGTGATGGTCATTGGGGGTTTCCTCAGCGCACCGGATCGCGGTAGCGGGCGTCTTCCCTGCGGAAGAGGTCTTCGTCGAACTTGAAGCGCAGGCGGATGAACGCGCCCTGCTGGGTGTACTCGTAACCGGTCAGGTCCTCGTCGCCGCGGAAACCGGTGGCGTTGTAGCCGACCGACAGCCACAGGTTCTGCCGCAGCAGGCGCCCGACTTCCACGCCGAAGGCGTACTGGTTGGCGCCGTACTGGCCGCGGAAGGTCGAGGCCAGCACGCCGATGTCCCAGTTCTCGGTGATGTCGTAGACCACCCGGCCCGACAGCAGCACCGCGCGGAAATCGTCGTTGACCCGTCCGGTGTCGGCATAGAAGAAGCTGTCCTGCTGCCACTTCGCCGCCACCCGTCCGGTCAGCCACCACGGCCGCGACGGATGCCAGTCGGCGTGCGCGGACACGATGTGCGCGCTGGTGCGGATGTCCTGGCCGGTGTCGGAGCCGAATCCGGAACCGTCCATGCCGCTCTCGTCCTTCTCCAGCTTGTACTCGTAGCGCGCCAGCGCGTTGATCCGGTTGGTGTCGGTATCGCGATAGGCCACGCCGACCTGGAAGCGGTCCTGCAACACGTCGCCACGGGCCGCGTAGACCGTGCGCAGCAGGTAGTTGCGCGCCAGCACGGTCCAGTCGCGGTTGAGCTTGCGCGCGGCCAGGAACTGCAGCAGCGTGGTGTGGTACGCCTCGTCGGTCGGGGTATCGGCGACATCGTCGGAGATGCGGTGTTCCAGCCGGATGTTGCCGCGCCACAGCGGGTTGGCGCTGTAGTCCAGGGCGAACCCGATCCCGGTCGAATCGCCGACATTGCCGGAGATCACGTTGGTGTGCTCCAGCGTGGTGTCCAGGCGCAGGCCCTCGCGCAGATCCCAGCGGTTGCGCAGGCCCGATGCCGCCTGGATGTCGCGGCCGGCGATGGCGTCGCGCAGGCGGTACTCGGAGAACAGCTGGGTATCACGCAGGAAGCTGGTGTCCACGCCGAGCGCCACGGTATCGGCCTCGCGGCCGTCCTGGGTCAGCCCGTTGACGCCGCTGATGCCGGTCTGCTTTTCGTAGCGGCCGTACAGGCGGCTGCGTTCGCGCAGCTGGAAATCCGCGCCGAGCGCAACCCGGTTGCGATCCTCGCCATGGATGTCCTGCTCCACTTCGCCGCCGATGCTAAGACGGTCGCTGGCGCGATAGCCGACGCCGAAACGCAGCATGTCCGAGGACAGTTCGGTGCCGACCGGCAGGCCGCTGGCGACCTCGTTGGGATTGCCGCTGTTGATGATCGGCAGGCCGGTCAGCGGATCCAGCGGCTGCTGGCCGTAACCCAGCGCGCCACCGCCGGCGCCGGTGGCGTAGCCGCCGGACAGGCCGCCCAGGTTGCCGTAACCGCTGTTGGTCGCCCAGGTGTAGTAGGCGCCAACGATTTCGCGGATGGCGCGGTAGCCGAAGTCCAGGGTCAGCTTGTCGGTGACCTTGACGCGCGTGCCCACGCTGCCGGCGTTGCGTTCGCCGCCATCGGGATTGCGGTCCTCGCTGCGCAGCCCCTCCGCGTACAGTTCGAAACGCTCGTTGAGGCGCCAGCGGGTGGTCAGGCTGTATTCGCCGCGTCCGCCGTACAGCGGCGAGGCCGGATTGTTGAACTCCGGATCCGACTGGCCGGCGAACAGTTTCAGATCCGCCTTCTCGCCGGTGTGTCCGAGTTCCACCCGCCAGGCATTTGCCTTCCACCAGCCCGCTCAGCCCCTGCAAGGCAGGCGTGCCGTACTGGTTGATCGAGTTGGTGTTGACCTCGCTGCGGGTACGCGCGGCTTCCGCCACCAGCCAGGTATTGGCGCCGAAGCGATAGCCCACGTTGGCGCTGCCCATCTCGAAGCTGGCGAAGGGGATTGCGGTCGTCCACGTAGGAGCCGCCGATCTCGCCGTTCCGCCCGATCCGCAGCTGCGCGTCGCCACCGACCACCCAGAACTTCTCGGTGCCCTGGTCCAGTTCGTAGGTGATGCGCAGCGACACCGGATTCAGATCGGCGTCGAACGACGGCAGGAAGCTGTTGAGCAGGATCCGCCCGGAGAACGGCTCGAAGCTGTAGTCCACCAGCCGGCCCAGCGGCCGTACCGAGACGATGCGCGAGGGCTGGTTGCGATCGCGCACCACCACCTCGACCCGCTCGCTGCCTTCCAGCACCGCGTTGTTGCGCAGGCCGTAGGGACCGCTGCCCTGGCTGGGCAATTCCTCGATCACCTGGCGCAGCGAGTCCTCGATGGCGAACACGTTGCCGCGCACCCGCTCGTTCTCGAAATGCCAGCCCAGGCCGGTCGCGGTGCGGTTGTAGGTGCCCAGCACGCGCTGCGGCGCGCGCGCGCCGAAGTCGACGCCGGTCTGGGTGGCGATGCTGTCGCCGGTCTGGAAATCGCCATACAGCAGGTAGCTGCGATCCCGATCCACGCGCACGTACAGGCGCTCGGCCGAACGCGCATCGAAACCGCGCAGCGACGCGTCGCCATAGACCGGATAGAACTCTTCCGGCTGGATATCGCGCAGCAGGCGCGACCGCACTTCCTTGTCCGAATCGTAGGCGGCGGTCAGCAGGTACTCGCCCTTAATCCGGCCCTTGACGAAGAACGCCGCGCGCGCCGCACCGTTGGCCTTGCCGTTGTTGAACTGCTTCTCCCAGCGGCGGATCTCGCGCTCGAAACCATCGCCGCGGGTGCTGCCGTCGATCAGGTTGTCGCCCTTGCGGCGGAAGTTGATCACGCCCTCGATCAGGCCGGTCGCGATCATCTCGCGCATTTCCGGCACGAATCCGACCACGCCTTCGGCGGTCTCGCCGCCGGCGGTGACGCGCAGCAGCACGTCCTGCGGATCGTGCGGCGCCAGCAGGTCGAATTCGGCGCGGCCGTCGCGCACCGGCACCTGCACGCCAGGAGTGACCTTGTCGGCATCCAGGTGGCCGGGGCCGAGTTCGTCGGTGCGGCCATCGGGCAGCTTGATGCGGCCGCCGGAGTTCTCGACGGTGGCGAAGGCTTCACCGGCCAGCGGCTTGCCGTCGGCGCCGAACAGCTGGATCACCACGTGCACCGGCGACTGGCCGTCGGCGGGCGCGCCATCGCGATCCACCTCCACCACCACCCGCCGCACGCCGGCGTTGGCACGGTAATCGACATTGCCGGGCTGCGCGTACAACGGTTGCGAGCTGCCCTGCTGGCTCTGCGGCGACTGCGGGAACAACGGCGTCGCCTGGCCCAGCACCGGCGTGAAGCGCTGATCACCGGAGACGTTCTGGGCCATCGCCATGGCCGGCATCAGCACCAGCGACAGCGCCAGGCTCAGCGGTTTGCGGGAGAAAGGTTGGGGACGCATGGTCTTCCTGGCCTGGCGGACGCTGGCGGAACGCGGGGTGCGGCTCATGGCTGCACCTCCGTGCCGGCGGCGGCATCCGGGGCGGTCGGCCTCGGATCCACGATCGGCCGCTGGTTCGCCGAATCGGTGCCCTGTTGCGGACTGCGTGCCGGCTTGCTTTCGAAGCGCAGCGGCGCCTGTCCCGTTTCGGTTTCCGGCGCGCGGATCTCGCCCTGCGTGCGGCGTGCCTTGACCTGTTCGATCACCGGGTTGGAGCAGCTGCCCTCGATGAAGTCGGCGCGATGCAGCTCGCCGTTCTTGAGATCGATGAACAGGCTGTCGGCGTCGCCCAGGTTGCGGTTGCTACTGGTGGTCAGGCGCGAGCCGACCGGCAGCGTGGACGCGTCCACCTTCAGGGTGTGGCTCTTCGGCGGCAGGCCGCAGTAGCTGTACTTGCCTTCCGAATCGCTGATCAACCAGGTGCCGTCCTCGAAGTACATGCGCACGCCGGGGATGCCCAGTTCTTCCTTGTCCTGCACGTGGTTGACGTTGCAGTCCACGAACACCTTGCCCAGCACGCAGCCCTCGTCGGCGAACACGCCGCCGCTGACGATCACGCGGTACTCGGCCTGATTGGACGGCACGGTGCCGCCGTTCGGGTACGGCGCCAGCGTGTTCGGATCCACGCAACCGCCGGCGATCGAACAGCCCCAGGCGCGCGCGCGATTGATGCCGTCGCCCTGCTGGCTGCCCACGCCCACGCGGACGCGGTAGCTCAGCACCTTCTGCGCGCCGACCGCCAGCGAACCGACGTCGAACACCAGGGTCGGTCCGGGCTTGCCGACCGGATCGGCGATGCCGCTGCCATCCACCCGCGCGGTGCCGGCGATGAAGGTGAAGCCGTGCGGCAGGCGATCGATCACGTTCACCGTGCCCAGCGCCGCGCCGGCGGTCTGGCGGATGGTGATCGTGTAGACCAGGCTGTCGCCCACTTCCACGGTCTTGCGATCGCCGGTCTTGGTGATGACCAGGCCCGGAGCGACCTGCGGATCCAGCGGAATGTGGTTGTGCACCGGCGCGGCCACCGCCGAACCCAGGTTGGCTTCCAGGTAATAGGTGGTGCCGTTGCCCGCTGGCGCGGTCGGCGCGGTCGCGTTGGTCTGCACCGGATAGCCGATGCCGGGCGTGGACGGCGGGGTCAGCGGTGCGCGCTCGGCCGGAATCATTCCGGACTCGAAGGTGTAGCCGGCCGGCGGCGTCACCGCGATGCGGAAGCGGCAGGAAGTGGCGCCGACGATGCGAACAGGAATTGGTAGAAACCTTCCGCGCCCACCGTCATCGACACGCTGCTGCCTTCCACGCTGTAGCCGCCCGCGGCCGCGTTGAGCAGGTGCGCCTGCGGCGAATAGCCGGCGCACACGCCCACCGGGCTCAGGGTGACCCGCGAACCGGGCACCGGATTGCGGGTGACGGCGTCGTAGATCACGCCGCCCGGATTCAGCGGCAGGCTCTGCTGCGGCAGGTTCGTTCCCGCCGCCAGCACCACCGACAGCTGGGTGCTGCCGCCATCGCCATTGCGGCAGGAACTGGCGGTGCCGTTGGCGATCGCGGTGTCGGTGGCGCACGGCGCGGGCGGACCGCCCGCGGTCTCGCCGCTGACCGGCCAGCCCCACAGCACGCCGGAGGACGGATCCCGGAAGCGGACCGACAGCGGCACGCCGGGCACCAGATCCCACAACGGAATAGCTGCCGTCGGCGGCGGTGGTCGTGGTGGCGGCCACGCGTCCGTCGGCATCGACCACTTCCACGGTCCAGCCGGCCAGACGGCGATCGCCGCCATCGATCAGGCCGAAGTCGCTGCCCTGGTCGAACCACAAGTGGGTAGGACACCGACGCGGCCAGTTGCACCGGCGTCGGCAGGCGGCAGGCGTTCTGGGTGATCGCCGGATCGCAGACCGGCAGGTCGCCGATGTTGCCTTCGAAATCGGCGCGCTCGTCCGGCGTCGGCGTGCGGAACTCGTTCTCGCCGCCGCCCTCGACCAGCACCGCGTTGTCCACCGGCGAGGCCGCCGCGGCGGTCGCGGCGACACGCACGCGGGCGACGATGGTGTCGATGGCGGTGGCGCCGGCGGCGAGCACCGTGCTGCTGGCGCAACGGAAGCGGCTGTCGCCGGCGGCGCCGGTGCAGGTCCAGCCCGTGCCCACGGGCGTGGACTCCAAGGTCAGCCCGGCCGGCAGGCGGTCCTCCACCACGTATTCGCCTGCGCTCGGCTGCTGGCCGATGTTGCGCACGCGGATGGTGTAGGTGCCGATGTTGTTGACGGTGAAGGTCGCCGGCGTGGCGGTCTTGCTGACCACCAGATCCGGCGAATCGCCGATCTCGCCGAAGTTGTTGTCGATCGACTGGCCACCCGGCGGCAGCACGATGCCGCTGATGGCCGACGGCGTGGTCGTCACCGGGGTGGCGGTGCCGGTGGAAGTTCCGTCGATCGTGCCGGGCGTGGTGATGCCGTTGAGCGTCTCGACCGGCTGGGTCGGTTCGGTCACCGTGTAGGTGCCTGGACGCAGATCGTCGAAGCGATAGCGACCCTCGCTGTCGGTGGTGACGGTGACATTGACGGTCTCGCCGAGATCGTTGGTACCGGTCAGCACGACCTGCACGTTCGGATAACCGCCCTCGCCCGTGTCGATGAGGCCGTTGTTGTTGCCGTCGTTGTAGACGCGGCCGGAAACCACACCGGCGGGAATCTCGCCGAAGTCGTTCGCCGAGGCATCCTCGGCCACGCCCAGGGTGATGCCGCTGATCACCGACGGCGCGGTGGTCGGCGCGGTCACGGTGCCGCCACCGGTGCCGGCGACGGTGATGCCGTTGAGGGTGCCCTGCGGCTGATCCGGCTCGGTCACGGTGTACGTGCCCGGCGGCAGCTCGGTGAAGGCATAGCGGCCATCGGCCTGCGTGGTGACCTCGCGGGTGATGGCGTTGCCGGCCAGATCGGTGCCCTGCAGGCGGATCGTCACCCCGGCGATGCCCTGCTCCGCCGGATCGATGACGCCGTCGTTGTCGTCGTCGCGCCATACGCGGCCGCGCAGGCTGCTGTTGAGCGGAATCTCGCCGAACAGATTGCCGATCGAACTGGCGCCCGGCGTGGTCAGGTCGATGCTGCCGACCGCGCTCGGCACGGTGGCGACCGGCGTCGCGGTGCCCGACGGGGTTCCGCCCACGGTGCCCGCGCGGGTCTGGCCGTTGCTGGTGCCGGTGGGCTGCTGCGGTTCGGTCACCGTGTAGGTGCCCGGGCGCAGGCCGTCGAAGCGGAAGTCGCCGTTGGCGTCGGTGGTGGTGGTCAGGTTCACCGTGGCGCCGGTGTCGTCGGTGCCGATCAGTTGGATCGTCACCGCTTCGATGCCGGTTTCGCCGGCGCCGGCCTGGGCGCCGTCGTTGTTGCCGTCGAAGAACACCCGGCCGGACACGGCCACGCCGAGGATCTCGCCGAAGTCGTTCTGGCGCGAATGGCCGCCGGCCGGCAGCACGATGCCGCCCACCGCGCTGGGCACGGTGGCGGTGCTGGTAGCGGTGCCGGTGGCGACGCCGCCGACGTTGCCGGCCACGGTGGTGCCGTTGAGGGTGGTGACGCCGCCGACCACCGGCTGTTGCGCCTGTTCGGTGACGGTGTAGTTGCCGGCGAGCAAATCGACGAAGCGGTAGTCGCCATTGGCGTCGGTGATCGCCTGGTTGACCGGATTGCCCAGCGCATCCACGGTGCCGGCCGGCAGGTTCACCGCCACGCCGGCGATGCCGGCCTCGCCTGCGTCGCGCACGCCGTCGTTGTCGCCATCCAGCCAGACGCTGCCGCTGATCGTGCCCGCCAGTTCGCCGAAGTTGTTGTTGCTGGAACCGGTCGGCGGCAACTGGTTGATGCTGATGGTGTTGTCGTTGTTCTCCTGGCCGTCGGCCAGGCCACCGGGCTGCTGCTCGGTGATGCGGTAGTGCTGGCCGGCGATGGCGTCCGGATACAGGTAGCCGCCATTGGCGTCGGTGGTCAGGATCACCTGGGTGTCGTCGGCGGTGCCGAACACGCCGTCCGGACCCGCGCCGTCGATGGTGACCTGCACGCCCGGCAGGCCGGGTTCACCGCCGTCCTGGCCGCCATCGTCGTCGCGATCCAGGTAGACGCGGCCGCTGATCGCCGCGGTGGTCAGTTCGCCGAAGTTGAACTGGATGCCCTCGCCACCCAGCCGGATGCTTTCGATCCGGTCGGTGTCGGCGCTGTCGCCGGAAGTGCCGGTGCGCGTGAAGCAGGCGACGCACGTGGCGCCGGCGATGGTGCCGGGGTTCACCGCCAGCGGCTGTTTCGTTAGCCGGTGGGCAGCGGTTCGCGCACCGCATAGATCCGCGCCGGACTCAACCCGGTGAACTGGTAGCTGCCGTCGGCCGCTGTGGTGGTGGTCGCTTCGGGAACGTAGCTTGAAGTGCCCGCGTCCCAGACCAGCAGTTCCACCGTGGCATTGGAAATCGGTGCGTCGCTGGCGGGATCGCGCACGTTGTTGCCGTTGAGATCGACATAGACGAAGCCGGACAGCGAGAAGAAGCGCGGTTCCGGGAAGTCGAATTCGACCGCGTTGCCGCCGCCGTCCAGCACGATGCCGCCGATCATGCTGGTGGTACCGGTGTTGCCCACCGTGTAGGCGCCGCCGTTGGGCGACACGCCGGTGCTGCTGCCGTTGCGCTGCGCGCGCGGCGTATTCGGCTGCGGCGTGCCGTTGTCGTAGCCCGACGGCTGGGTCTGGGTGATGGTGTAGCCGGTCGCGTCGGCGGGGGCCAGGTTGTCGAACAGATAGTCGCCGGCCGCATTGGTGGTCACCGTCCGGTTGACCGCGTTGCCGTAACGATCGGTACCGGTTAGACAGGGTGACGCCGTTGATGCCCTGATCGTCGCCCGCGCCGGTGCCGTCCTGGTCGCCGTTGTCGTTGCGATCCAGGAACACCCGTCCGCCGATGCGCGCGTTGCGTACCTGCACCTCCGAGCTGCCGTCGTTGTTGTCCGGGTCACCGTCAATCGACACGTCGCCGCCGTCCGCATCCTTGCCGGGCTGCACTTCGGCCTGGTTGGTGCGGTTGGCGCCATAGGGCGCATTGGCGGAACCGTCGTAGACCCCCGGGACCGGGCGCGCGTACAGGCGCACGGTGACGGTGTTGCCCGCGCCACCCGGGAACTGGCCGCCGAAATCGCAGGTGATCTGCTGGCGCTGCGCCGGCGCGGTGACGCTGGTGATGCCATTGGAGATGAAGCAGACGTTGTCGGTGCCGTTGGCGGGCACGCCGCCGGACACGGTCAGCGGCGCCGACAGCGACGCTCCGCCCACGGCGGTCGCGACCGGCAGGTGCGCTCCGCCGGACAGCCACTCGAATCCGCTGGGCAACAGGTCGACCAGGCGCATCTTCTCGACCGTGGCCGCGCCGTTGTTGCGCAGGACGATGCTGTATTCGACCGGCTGGGCGACATCCACCGGCGATGGCGTCACCGTGGTCTTGCTGACCAGTTCCAGATCCGCCGCCGGGAAGATCGTGCTGTTGACCGAGGCGATGTTGTTGCCCGCCTGGGCCACGTTGTCGGTGCACCTGCCCGAGCTCTCGTAGGTGTTGGTCTCGTCGGCGCAGACATAGGCGCGGTTGCCGAACACGACCGGACCGGTAGCGGTTCCGGTCATCGTCATCACCAGTTCGAAGTTCACCTCCTGGCCCGCGTCCAGGAAGCTGTCGGCCGGCGTCGCGTCAAGCCGGCAGATGATGTTGCCGTTGGCCGCCGCCTGGCTGCACTGCACCGGCTTGGCGGCCAGCGTGTAACCGGAGCTGGCCGGCGCGGCGTTGATGTTGGCCGCATTGCCGCTCTGCTGGAGGGTGAAGCCGGCCGGCACCGTGAGGATGTCGGTCATCTCCACTTCCTCGGCGCGCGAGGGGCCGGCGTTGCGGATGCTGAAGCGGTAACGCAGCGGATCGCCCAGCAGGAAACGGGTCTGCCCGGCCGGATACACCGCCACCTTGCCCTGCTGCAAATCAATCGCGGGCACGGTGACGTCGAAGGTGGCCGTCTTGCTGTTGTTGGAGCGCGAGGCGGCGTCGTTGCAGGCGGTGGACTGCTGCACCGGCGCGGTCGAGGTCTCGGTGCGGTACTCGCAGTAGGACGGCGCCAGCGTCACTTCGGCGCTGTTGGTCACGTTGCTGTACAGCACGCTGCCGGAAGCGCCGGACAGGTTGTCCGGCTTCTTGATGCGCGCGCGGATGCTGATGGTGTGGGTCTGGTACCGCGTCACGGCACTGGTGTTGGTGCAGGAAATCGCGCCGTTGGCGAGATTGCTCGCCGCGCAGCTCATCGCACCGCTGGCGGGTGTCACCGAGACGATTTCATAGGCCGGCGTCGCCAGCGTCGGTGTGCCGGTGAACAGGTTGTCGGTGACGGTGAACTGGCCGGCGCCGATCGTGTCCGGACCGAGGTTCTGCGCGGTAAGGGTGAATTCCACCACCTGCCCCACCGCGGGCGTGGCCGGGGTCACCACCTTGCTGGTCAGCGCCACGTCCGCGCGCGGCGCCACCACCACCGCCGCGTCGTCGCTCATGGCGCCGGACAGGATGGCGTTGGGCGAGGTCACCGTCGCGGTGTTGTCGAGCGTGCCGCTGCCCATCGGACGCGACACCGTCATCCGCACCGTGATGGTTTCGCCGGGTGGCAGATTGCTGAAACCGCAGCTGAGGTTCGGATTGCCCGAGGCCAGCGAGACCGGGCAACTGCCGGTGCTGCTGCCGGTGCGGGTGGTGGTGATCGACACCGCCGGCGTGCGATGCGCGGGCGCCGGCGCGCCGGGACTGTTGAAATTGATGATGCCCGGCAGGTTGTCGGTCAGGTTGAGGTTCGGGATCGTTTCCTGCTGCGGGTTGACCGCGGTGGATGGCGTGGTGATGGTGATCCGCCAGTACAGCGTATTCGCGTCACCGGCCAGGGTCGGCGCGCTGGCCACCGGATCGAACCAGTTCACCCCGTCGACCGAGGATTCCTTGACCACCTGCACCATGGCGCGGCCACTGGTGATCGGCGTGGCGATCAATCCGGCGCCCGCGTCGTCGCAGTCGTTGCCGGTGCGCCCGCCATCGGCCGGCGTCGGGCCGTCGCCATCGCTCAGGCCCAATGCCTCCAGCGCCCGGGTACCGGTACAGGCGCGGTTGCTCAGTTCGATCGGCGTGCTGCCGAGCGCACCGATGGTGGTCTGGAACTGCACGAACGTGCTGGCGCCGCGCGCCAGGGTGCCGGATCCGGTGGTCTGGCATTCGATCCGGGTCGTACGGCTGCTGTCGCCGACGAAGGCCGGCGGCGTCACCCCGGTGGTCGACGTGCAGCTCCAGCCGGCCGTGACCGCGGCAACCGCACCGCCCGCCACTTCTTCCGGACGCGCATAGTCCACCACCCGCAGCGGATTGCCCGGCGTGTATTGCGCGTCATGGGTGCTGCCGCTGTCATTGATGACGGTCACCCGCGTGGTCAGCGTGGCGCCCGGCGCCTGCGGGCCACCCGGCGACTTGGTCTTGTCCGCGCGCAGATCAGCGAAGGGTTCGGAACCTGGAACGGCAGCAGGACGCTGTTGTTGCCGAGGTTGGCGTCGCCCATGCCGGCCGGCGGATCGACCACCACCGGGAAGTTGCCATCAGTGGAACCCGACGGCATGGTCAGCGGCAGCGTGAACGCCTGCGAGCCGTTCACCGCTACCGCGCCGGTGGTGCAGGTCACCCGGGTTCCGTTGTAGGTGGTGCCGCCTACGGTGAGCGACTGCCCCGCCTGCGCGGTGCAGCCGGACGGCAGCGTGCCAATGCCGAAGCCGGCTGGAACGATCGTGCTCACGGTGCCGCCGGTGGACGGCTGTGGACCGTTGTTGCGATAGCGCAGCAGCAGGTTCTGCGCGGAGCCGGTCGCCACGTAGTTCGTCGGGAACGTGCCCTGTGCCTGGATGTCGGTGCCCGGCACCGCGGTGTACGCCACGTTGGCGCCGTTGTTGCCGGTATCGGTATCCAGATAGCTGGCGTTGGCCGAAGCGATCGCCGCAATGTTGTTGAACGAACCGTTGGTGCCCTGGATACCGGTCACCGTGATCGTGCTGGCATTGAGGTCGGCGAGCGAGAACGGGCCGCTGTAGGTGCAGCTCAGCTGACGGCTGCTGTTGGCGCTGGCGACCGAGTTGCAGGTGGGTGTCAGCGGACCGGAGAAGGTGCGCGCGGTGAGGTTGAAATCGGTGGTGGTGCCCGGCAGATTGTCGGTGACCACGATCGAGGCGCCGGCGGGTACCGCGCTGCCGCTGGCGATGCCGGGCGAGAGCTGGAACGACACCGCGCTGCCGGACACCACCGCGCCCGCGGGCGCCGTGCGGGTCTTGCCGACCTGCAGGTCGCCGCTGTTGCGCACTTCCGCCGACACCGTCGCCGAAGGCGGCGCGGTACCGGTGGCGGTCAGGTTGAAGCCGCCCACGCTCTGGCCGCGCACGTTGAAGCTGATCGTCCCGCTGGCGCCGGTGCTGCCGTTCGGCACGGTGCAGACCAGGTTGGGCGCGGTATAGGTGCAGGCGGCGGGCAAGGTGCCCGGATCCACCGACAACTGCGAGGGAATCAGGATGGTGACGAAATCATTCGTCGAGCTCGACGTGCGCGACCACTGCACATCGATCTGCGCTTCCATGCCCAGGCCGATGTCCGGCGGTGAATCGATCGAGGTGGCGACCACCGCGGCGTGCGCGAACGGCGCGAACAGCAGCGCGATCAAACCGGCGGCCCATCCCCCGGTCCAACGGAAAACACGTGATGCACCGGCTTCTGGCTTCCTGCCCTGGCGCTCCGCACAACACCCAGCCGCCAACGACACGCCGTTGGCGTTCGCCTTCTCGTCCTGCTTGTACACGCGTTTCCCCTGTTCCGTTTCGCCGCGTGGGGGCGGCGGTTCCGCCATCGCGGAAGAACGCCGCCGCGTCGCGCCGGGATGGCGGCGATGCAGGGATTTCTTCCGGACGGTGTTGGTCCACCGGAGTGCGGTGGAGCCGGACGGCGCGGGTGAAGAGCATGTGCACGCCGGCAGGCGGGCGCAGTCTAATTTGTGACTTTAGTCACCTCAATAACACACACTTACTCACACTTTCGATGGCTCTCGAAAGCTCTCGTTCGGCAGGGAAAATGGATCAGCCGGCCTCGCCCAGCCACAGGTAACCGCTGCCGCGCACCGCGCGCAGCGGCAGTTCGCGCCCGGTCTGTTTCTTCACCCTCGCCCGCAGGCGGTGCAACAGGACTTCCAGGCGATGCGGATCGAAGCCGGCGGGATCATCGGTGAGTCCCTGGATGAGCGTGTCCCGATCGATGGTCTGTCCGGGCCGCGCGATCAGCGGTTGCAGGAAGGCGCGTTCGCCTTCGGCCAGCACCAGTTCGATTCCGTCCGGCGCGCGCAGCTTCCAGCCGCCCGCGGTCAACGACCAGATCGAAATCGGAGACGGACCCGCCGCGGCGCGGGTCGTGGTCGACATCCGGCGCAGCAGGCTGTCGATGCCGGCGACCAGCACATCCATCTCGACCGGCTTGACCAGATAAAGATCGGCGCCGGTGCTCAAGCCCCGCGCCATGTCGTCCGCGCCGCCGCGCGCGGTCAGCATCAGAATGCCAACCGAAGCGATCTGCCGCAGATGCCTGGCCACCGCATAGCCATCCTCGCCGGGCAGCACGACGTCGAGGATCACGATGTCGCAACGATGCACGGCCAGATGCCGGTAGAGCGCTTCGGCATTGGCGAAACCCACGGCCTGGAAACCGCGATCGATCAGTTCCGACACGATCAGGTCGCGGAGTTCATCGTCATCTTCCGTCACCGCGATGCGGGCGGATGTCAGGCTGGCTTCGGGCATGGATTCGGGGGAGTGGATGCGCATGTGTGTAATTCGCATTGCGGCGGCAGCATATCGGATTCGCGATGGAAACGGTTACCCCCGGATTGCACGCGGACTTGCCACGAACGCGGCCGTGTCCGGCACGAAACCGTGCGATTTCCACGCGCACCGTACTCATCGGTGCACCTGGCTGGCATTGCCTCACTTTCACTCACTCATGCTCTCATGCCTGCGCCCGCCAGCCGCGACACGCACGACCACCGATGGCCGCCCGGAAAAAGAGAACGCCCGTCCAGGGGACGGGCGCTCCATGCCGCGCGGCGATGAATCCGGACTCAGTCCTTCCAGGTCTTCCTGATCGGATGGGCCTCGGTGTTGAACACCACCGCGTCGAAGTCCAGCGCGGTCTTGGGCGCGAACAGCAGGTAGTAGTACTTGAAGGTCTCGGCGAACAGGAAGCTCTCCATCGAATCGTTCTTCTCCTTGCTGCGCACGTCCTTCAGCGCGGCGAAGCCGTGCTCGGTGCGGGTGTGACGGACGAAGTCCTCGAAGAACTCCTTGCCCATGCCGCGGTAACGCGCGTCGCCGGTGTAGTGATGCAGGTAGTACGCCGACTCGACGATCTCCGGCCGCAGCGGATAGCCCGGCGAGGTCACTTCCATCTTCGCGTAGTCGATTGCTTCCGGCTCGATGCCGTGCAGGCGCCACATCTTCAGGCCGGACTCCTGCAGGCGCTTGGCGCGTTCCAGATCACCACCGAACGCCAGCAGGCCCGGCATGAACGCATCCAGCGCGCCGTAGGTGGTCTGGGTGCGCTTGCCGGTGTTCATGTCGGCGTAGCCGTACCAGAATTCGCCCTCGCGCACTTCGTCGGCCAGGTACTGGTTGATCGGGCCGATGCTCTCGTCCCACATGCGCTTGCAGTCGGCATCGCCGAACAGTTTCCAGCACTTGAACAGATACTCGTAATACGAGTCGATGCCGCCGGCGATATGGCTGGTCGGATTGGTCCACTCGCCGGTCTCGACGTTGATGTTCAGGCCGACCAGGCCAATCCTGGAACGGCGGTTGAAGGTCTCGGTCAGCGCCCGCTTGGCCTTGTCGTAATAGATCGGGTTGCCGGTCAGTTTGCTCAGCGCGCCGAACTCGATCAGCAGGGTGCCGGTCTCGGCCGGATTGCTGACGGTGCCGCGGACCTTGCCGGTGCGCAGGTTGACGTGGGTGTACGGCAGCCCGGTCTTGCTCTCGAACACCGGCAGCAGGCGCTTGCCCAGATCCTCGGCCAGCTTGAGCAGGCGCTCGTCGCCGCTGAGCTGATAGCCGGAGATCAGCCCACCGAGCAGGCGGATGGTGATCTCGAAGTTCTGCACGTACATGTCGTGATCGAACGAGAGCTGGGTGGCGATCAGTTCGCGCGCTTCGGTCGCTTCCTTGTCCAGGCCCAGCAGGATCAGCGTATCCAGCGCGTCCACCGGCGACATCAGCAGCGACTTCTCGTACCAGTCGCGCGGCTGGCCGCTGATCGGCTTCAGATCATCGTGGCCCTTGGCGAACTGCATGTAGCCCTGCCACGCATGGCGGGTCTCGGCCTTGACCTGTTCGGCCAGGCGCGCGGCCTCGGCCTCGTCCACCACCGGCACGTCCGCGCTCGCGGCCTTGGCGGCCGGCGCCGGCGCCGGCGTTCCGGTTGCCGCGGGCGCGGCCGTTTCGGCCGCCGGCTTCTGGCTGCAGGCGGTGCCTGTCACCAGGGTCAGCGCCATCACCACCGCGCCGGCCAGGCGCTGGCCACGCAGGGCGCGACGGGGGGAATTCGTTGGGTTGATACGTCGTGCATGGGAGTTCCTCTTTGCGGAAAACGGTCAGGGAGCCGGTGCGGACATCGCGTCGGCGAGGGATTGCAGGGTCAGCGCCTTGCGCAGCGCCGCCGCGTCGGTCTTCGAGGACACGCGCAGGCTGACGGCTTCGCCCGGCAGCAGGTCAAGCGCGTTGTCGGACAGCGTCGCGTCCAGATCGCCGAAGTCCAGCCACAACGCACGCACGAACACCGGCGAACGCAGGGTCAGCAGATAACCGTCACCGTCGCCATCGGCGGCCAGCTCGGTGTCGATGCGCGGCGCCGGCAGGCGCAGGTCCTTCGGCGCGGTGAAGTAGACCAGTCCGCGCGAAACCGTCTCGCCACCACGAACCAGATCGAACACCGCGAACGTGCGCGCGGGATCCGCGCCGTCCAGCAGTTCGGCGTCGCGGAATTCGCCGGCCGATGTCGCCGACAGGGCGGCGATCGTCGCCGGCTGGCGGCGCTCCTTCAGCACGCGGCCGTCGAAATCCATCACCCGCAGGCGCCACTCGGCGTCCGTCGGCGTGGTCAGGTCGGACAGCAGCGACAACCGGGTCACGCCCTCCTTGCGCAGCGCCGCGACCGCCAGCGGCGCGAAGAACCGGCGCGCGTGGAAATGCAGCGGCTTCCAGCGCCCATGGAAGTCCACGCTCGACCACGAGGCACCCGGCCAGACGTCGTTGAGCTGCCAGTACAACGAACCCATCGTGTACGGCCGCGAAGCGCGATGATGGAGCGCGGCCAGTTCGATGCCGTCCGCCTGCATCACCCGGCTCAGGTAGACGAAACCGGCGAAGTCGCGGGGCTTGCCGTACTCGCGCTCGATGTAGAGCGACAGCCGGGTGTTGCCCTCGCCGGCCAGGAACTTCTGGTGCGCCTTGATCACCGGGCTGTCGACCGCCTGTTCTTCCGGCTTGGCGAAGCTGGCGATGGTGCGCATCTCCGGCCACGCCTGCAGGCCGAACTCGGACATGAACCGCGGGGTTTCGTCCAGGTAGGCCTGCACCGGCTTGGAACCGGCCCAGACGTCCCAGTAATGCTTGTCGCCCTTGCGCGAATCGTTGGCCTTCTCGTCCAGATCGTTGCTGGGCGAACTGGACCAGTACGGCACGCCCAGTCCCTGCTCGCCCACCACCTGGCGCAGGTCCTGGCCGAACAGCGCCACGTAGCCCTGCCAGACCTTGTCGGCGAACGCCGGATCCGCCGCGACCAGCTGCTTGCGGTGGCCCCAGTCCTTCCACGCGGTCTCTTCCTCGTTGTTGCCGCACCACAGCACGATGCTGGGATGGTGGCGCAGGCGGCGGATGTTGTCGCGCGCCTCGGCCACCACGTTGGCGCGGAACGCCGGGTCGTAGCCGGGTTGCATGCCGCCGCCGAACATGAAGTCCTGCCAGATCAGCAGGCCGAGTTCGTCGGCGATCTCGAAGAACACATCGTCCTCGTAGTAACCGCCACCCCAGTTGCGCAGCATGTTCATGTTGGCGTCGCGCGCGGCGGTGAGCGCCGCGCGCACACGCTTCTCGTCGGCACGCGGCGGGAAGGCGTCGAACGGAATGACGTTGGCGCCCTTGGCGAACACCGGCACGCCGTTGATCACGAAGGCGAAGCCCTGGCCCTGCCCGTCCGCGTCGATATCGCGCTTGAGTTCGACCGTGCGCAGGCCGGTGCGACGCACGCTGCTCGCCTGCCCACCCTTCGGCCCTTCACAATGGCGCGGAAGGTATAGCGCGCCTGCTCGCCGTAACCCACCGGCCACCAGCGGCGCGGCTTGGGCAGGGTCACCTCCACCGCTACCGGCTGCGAACCGGCGCTCAGCGCGGCCTTTTGGCGCAGGACATCCACGCGGCGACCTTCCGGATCCCGCACTTCGATTTTCGATGTCGGCGGAAGTGGCGCGCGCGGCCTCCACTTCAATCAGCACCGCCAATCGCGCCTGCCGCTCGTCCAGCGCGTCGGTGCGCACGGCCAGATCGGTGATGCGCAGATCGTCCCAGCTCTCCAGCCGGATCGGCCGCCAGATGCCGGCGGTCACGTAGCGCGGACCCCAGTCCCAACCGAAGTGGTAACCGGGCTTGCGCACGAAGTTGCCGACCATCGCGTCCTTCGGCTCGTCACCGTAGGGCGAGGGATAGTTGCCGGCGATCTTGTGCGGCATCGCCTGCACCTTCGGCAGCAGCGTGCGGATGGGCGAACGGAACACCACCCGCAGTTCGTTGCCGCTCGCCTTCAGCCGGCCGTCCACGCGCGCGCGCCAGATGCGGTGGCTGTTGTCGGCCTTCAGCAGCGGCTGGCCGTTGAGTTCGACCTCGGCGAAGGTATACTAGTCCCTCGAACACCAGTTCCGCGTGCGGACGCGCCAGAGTGGCGGCATCGACATCGAAGCCGGCCCAGGTACTTCCCAATCGGCCAGGCCGATCCATTGCAGCGCCGCTTCCGGCGCGCCGACGTAGGGATCCGCGATCCACCCCGTTGGCGAACAGGTCGGTGTGGACCGTACCCGGCACGGCGGCCTTCGCCCATCCGGCGGCCTGCGGATGCGCCGGCAGTTGGGCGTCGCCGGGCAGCAGGCGGAAGCGCCAATCGGCGCTGACCGCCTGCGACCGGGCGGCCGGTTGCGCGATCGCGGTGGTGCCCAGCAACAGCCAGACGATGCAGAGCATGGCTCGCATCCAGGCGGGAACCGTGGCGGCAATGCGTTGGACTCTCATGTACTCGCTCCTCCTCGTCGGCCGCCGCGGTTCGGTGCCGTGACGGCCCCCCGCGTGACCTTAATCCTACCGCCGTTCCCGCCACGCGCGCGCGGCGCGGGAACCCGTGCGTCCGTCCGCGATCCGGTGACCCGGATCCGGCCGGACCTCCTGCCTCAATGCCGCAGCTGCGTCGCGTCCAGCGGTTTCAGCGACGCCTCGTCCTTGGCCCAGCTCAACCCGAGGCCGATGTCGCCGGAGCGCTGGTAGAAATCCAGCCGCAGCCGATGCCAGCCGCGACGCAGCGGCACGCTGCCTTCCCACCACCTGGTCGTAGGTCTCGTTGCGCACCACCGCCTCGCCGTCGATGTACAGCGCCGAGGCGTCGTCGGCCTGCGCGCGGAAACGGTACAGGCCGTCCTCGGGCACGTGCAGCCAGCCTTCGAACACCAGCCCGAAATGCTCGTGGCGACCGTAGCCGCGCCAATCGAACGACTGCGCGCTGCCGCTGCGCACCGGCTTGGCCGCTTCCATCTCGGCGAAGCGGTCGAAGGTGCCTTCGTAGTAGCGGTAGGACACGCCGGAGGCGCGCGGTGTCTTGGTTCCGGCTGTGCCGGCTTGTAGCGGCGGTTGCGCGAGGGTCGCGCGGTGGATGCCGTCTTTCGCGTCCGTCGGCGGTGATGGTCAGCGTGCGTACCGTGACCGCGCCGTCGGCCGGCACGGTGACGCTGACCGGTCCGGTCGCCCGTGGCGAGGCGATGGTCGGGACGCTGCCGTCCAGGGTGTAATGGATGCGGCTGCCGGGCACGCGCGGGCGCAGATCCAGCGTGTACTGGTCCTGTTCCACCGCCAGGCCGTCACGCAGGCCCCACGGCGCCGGAATGCGGTAACGCAGTCCGGCCTGCGACAGGCGCGGATACTGGCCGGACAGGCGCCGGTCGAAAGCATCGAAATCGCGCTGCGCCTGCGGCGTCCACGCGATCTCGGCCAGCGCCAGCAGGCGCGGGAACACCATGTACTCGACCACTTCCTCGCGCGGCATGCGCTCGGTCCACACGTTCGCCTGTACGCCAAGGATGTGGTGGCGCTTGTCGGCTTCCAGTTCCACCGGCACCGGGTCGTAGGCGTAGACGGTCTCGATCGGCAGCTCGCCGCCCTTCTGCCACAACTCGGTGTCCTTCGGACCCTGGCCGTAGTCGAGGTAGCAGCAGCGCGTGGGCGACATGATCACGTCGTTGCCGTGGCGCGCGGCGGCGATCCCGCCGGCCTCGCCGCGCCACGACATCACGGTGGCGTCCGGGGCCAGACCGCCTTCGAGGATCTCGTCCCAGCCGATCAGGCGCTTGCCGCGCGAATGCAGGAAGCGCTCCATCCGGCGGATGAACCAGCTCTGCAGTTCGTGCTCGTCCTTCAGCCCCTCGCGGCGGATGACTTCATGCGCCGCCGCGCTCTCTGCCAGCGCGTCTTCGGCGCTTCGTCGCCGCCGATGTGCACGTACGGCGCCGGGAACAGCGGGATGACCTCGTCCAGCACGTTTTCAAGGAATGTGAAGGTCGGTTCGGTCGGACAGAAGATGTCGTCGAACACGCCCCAGGTGGTGCCGGTCTTGAAAGGGTACGGCGTGCAGCCCAGTTCCGGATAGGCGGCCAGGGCGGCCAGCGCATGGCCCGGCATCTCGATTTCCGGAATCACCGTGATGTGCAGCGAAGCCGCGTAGGCGACCACTTCGCGCACTTCGTCCTGGGTGTAGAAACCGCCGTAGGGCTTGCCGTCGCCGTCGGTTTCCTTGCGCTGCCCGCCCACTTCGGTCAGGCGCGGATAGCGCTTGATCTCGATGCGCCAGCCCTGGTCGTCGGTGAGGTGCCAGTGGAAGCGGTTGAGCTTGTAGTGCGCCATCCGGTCCAGCAGCCGCTTGATGAAATCGACCGGGAACAGGTGGCGACCCACGTCCAGATGCATGCCGCGATAGGCGAAGCGCGGCGCGTCATCGATGCGCAGCGCCGGCACCTCCAGCCGCGGGGCGCGGTCGATGGGCAGCAGTTGCATCAGCGTCTGCACGCCGTAGAACTGGCCGGCGACATCGCCGCGCAGGCTGACGCCCTGCGGCTGCACGTGCAGTTGGTAGGCCTCGGCGGCGATGTCCTTGCCGGCGGGCGCCAGCCGGATCACGTCGGCGGTCTTCGCCGATGCCTTCCCGCAGTCACGCAGCGCCCAGCCCTGTCGCTCGCGCAGCCAGGCATTGAGCAGATCGGCGTTCGCCCGCGAGTCCTTGCCTTCCGCGCACAGCCGCGTGGACGGCGACAGCACGAAGGTTCCGGTTTCCCGTTTGACCGATGCCGGCAGCGGCACCAGCGAAGGCGCCGCTGCCGGCGCGGGCGCCTGTGCGTGCGTGAATCCCGGAGCCAGCAGGATCACGACTGCCGCCAGCCAACGTTGCATCGATCCAAAACTTGACGCGTGTATTCCGTGCAAAGCCCTTCCCTCCTCGCTCGGTGTAGTGGCCCGGCTCAGCCGCGCGGGCGCACCACGTTCAGTACCTCATGGCATGCGCCCATGGTGTGGTAGTCCGTCTTGCCGGCCGGACTCTTCTCGTCGCTGTACTTGCGGTTGTCCGCATCCAGGATGCGGTACCACGCGCCGTAGCGGTGATCGACGAAATGCTTCCAGGCGTAGTCCCACAGGCGGTCGTACCACTGCCAGTAGGACGCGTCGCCGGTGCCCTGCGCCAGCAGCGCGGCGGCGGCCAGCGATTCGGCCTGCACCCAGAAATACTTGTCGTCATCGCACACCGTGCCGTCCGGGGCGAAGCCGTAGTACAGACCGCCACGCGCCTCGTCCCAGGAACGCGCCACCGCGACATCGAACAGGTGACGCGCGGTCGGCACCAGCCAGTCGGCATCGACATGGCGATCCAGGATCATCAGCAGCTTGGCCCACTCGGTCTGGTGGCCGGGCTGGAATCCCCACGGACGGAACAGATGCTTGGGGTTGTCGCGGTTGTAGTCCCAGTCGATGTTCCACCGGGTGTCGTAGTGTTCCCACACCAGTCCGTCGGCCTTGGCGGCCTGGCGGCGGGTCATGTGGTCGGCCAGTTGCAGGGCACGCTCGACATAGCGGCGCTCGCCGGTGGCCTCGAACGCCGCCAGCATCGCCTCGCACATATGCATGTTGGCGTTCTGGCCGCGATAGCCGGTGAAGTTCCACTGCGCGTCGGCCTCGTCCTTGTACAGACCGTATTCCGGTTCCCAGAACCGCTGCTCCAGCAGATTCCAGGTTTCGTCCATCCAGCCGCGCGCTTCTTCCACCCCGGCCTTGACGCCGCAGGAATACGCCAGCAGGACGAAGGCCACGCCGTAGCAGTGGTTCATGTCGTCCTCGACCACGCCGTCGCGCAGCGTCCACGCGTAGCCGCCGGTGGCCGGATTGCGGTGCACCTCGCGCAGGTAGCGCAGGCCGTGCTTCACCGCGTCCAGGTACTCGGCATTGCCGAATTCGCGGAAGGCCATCGCGTAGTTGAAGACGAAGCGCGTGCTGCTGACCAGGTGGCGATGGCCGGCGTCGTAGACGCTGCCGTCGTCGCGGAAATAGTGGAAGAAGCCGCCGGCCGGATCGATGGCGCGCGGATGGTAGAAGGCCATGGTCTGCGCGATGTGTTCGCGCAGGAACGCGGGCGACCGGAAATCCGGTGCGGTATCAGGCGTGCTCATGTTGGTCCTGCAGCAGTTGTTGGACTTCGGCCAGGGTCGGCATGGCGGCGAAGGCGCCTTTGCGGGTCACCGCCAGCGCGCCGACCGCGGCACCGAAGCGGAGGGTGTCCTCGATGGCCGCGCGGTCGTGGCAGAACGCGGCGAAACCCGCGCCATCCCCGCCCCGCTCGCCCAGCCGGAACAGCAGGCCACCGACGAAGGCATCGCCCGCCGCGGTGGTGTCGCGCGTCTCGACCCGGAAACTGGTCACGCGCCCGTCGGCCTGGCGGGTGAACCAGCGGATCGGCGCGGCGCCGTCGGTGATGATCAGCAACCGGGCGTGGCCTTCGAACAGGCGCTCGCGCACCCGGCTTTCGCCTTCCGCGCCACCGCCGAACGGACGCGCGAGGTAGTCGAGTTCTTCCTGCGACAGCTTCACCAGATCCGCATTGCCCAGCGCTTCCCACAGCCGCGGCGCCGGATCCACGCCGGCCGGCCACAGGGCCGGGCGAGGTTTAGATCCAGGCTGACCACCGCGCCGGCCGCGCGCGCGCGCAGCATGCCATTGAAGGTGGTCTCGGCGATGGTCGGCTCGGTCAGGCTGTTGGAGCAGACGTGGAAGCTGCCGGTGTTGTTGAAACAGGCGGGCTGGAAATGCTCGGTGCGGAACAGCAGGTCCGCCGCCGGTGGCCGGTAGAAGCTGAAGCTGCGTTCGCCGGTCGCGTCCAGGGCAACGAACGCCAGCGCGGTCTTGGCCTCGCCGGTGCGCACGATGCAGTCGGTGGCCACGCCGGCCGATTCCAGGCTCTCGCGCAGGAAGTCGCCGAACATGTCCTCGCCCAGCATGCCGGCGAAATGGGTGTCCGCGCCCAGCCGGGCCGCGGCCACCGCCACGTTGGCGGGGGCGCCGCCGGCGTACTGCAGGAACGCGCGCGGGGTATCCGGCGTGGCCGGCGGCTGGGCGAGTAGATCGATCAAAACCTCGCCGAAACAAACGATCTTCGACATGTTGGCCTTACGCTCCCTTGGGCGCCGAGGCGTCCGGGCGCGAACCCGAGAGGCCATAGAAGATGATGTAGCCGTAGCAGAGCAGCGGCAGGATGAAGGCGTGATGCAGGCCGATGTTGTCCGCCAGCACACCCTGCAGGTACGGAATGATCGCGCCGCCGACGATCGCCATGATCAGCAGGCTCGACGCCTTGCCGGTCAGCGGTCCCAGTCGCTCGATGCCCAGCGCGAAGATGGTCGGGAACATGATCGAATTGAACAGGCCGGTGGCGACCACGCTGTACACCGCCATCGAACCTTCGGTCAGCATGGTGGTCGCCAGCAGGGCGACGTTGACCGCGGCGAAGATCGCCAGCAGCTTGCGCGGCGAGAACTTGACCATGATGGCCGAACCGGCGAAGCGTCCGATCATCGCCATCGTCCAGTACGCCGATACATAGTTGGTCGCTTCCTTCTCGGTGAAGCCGCCGATGTTCGGCATCGACAGGTAGTTGACCAGGAAGCTGCCGATCGCCACTTCGGCGCCGACATAGAAGAAGATGCCAAGCACGCCGAACAGCACATGGCGATGACGCAGCGCCTCGCCCAGCGTGTGCTTGACCGGATCCGCCTGCTCGGTGGATTCGGTCAGCGCCGGCAGGCGGAACAGGAACACGAACACCGCCAGCAGGAACAGCGCGATGCCCAGGCCCACGTACGGACCCTGCACCGCCTGCGCTTCCTGGACGCGGTAGGCCAGTTGTTCGGCCTCCGGCAGCGCCGCGATCTGATCGGCGCTCTTGACCGTGTTGCTCAGGATCAGCAGGCCGCCGAAGATCGGCGCGATCGCGGTACCCAGCGAATTCAGCGCCTGCGCCAGGGTCAGCCGGCTGGAACTGGTCTGCTCTGGTCCCAGCAGCGCGACATAGGGATTGGCCGCCACCTGCAACACGGTGATGCCGGTGGCCAGCACGAACAGCGCGCCGAGGAAGGCTTCATAGATGCGCAGTTCAGCCGCCGGCCAGAAGCCCAGCGCGCCGATGCCGGCGATCACCAGGCCAGCGACGATTCCCTTCTTGTAGCCCAGGTGCGCGACCAGTCGGCCGGCCGGCAGCGACATCAGGAAGTACGCGCCGAAGAAGGTGAACTGCACGAGCATCGCGCGCGCGTAGTTCAGCTCGAACACCGCCTTCAGGTGCGGGATGAGGATGTCGTTGAGGCAGGTCAGGAAGCCCCACATGAAGAAGATCGTGGTGACCACGGCCAGGGCCACGCGGGTGTTGACCGCCGGGGCGGCGGCGGAGGTCCGGGGCTGGGGTGTCGGAGCAAAGGCCATGCTGTGGCTCGCCTCAGGGTTCGGTGGGTACGAAGGAATGGAAGGACATCATGGGCGCGGCGCCCCGCTGCTTTCGCGGATGCGCAGTTCCACCGATGCGGTGGTGCGCTGCGGCGGCGCCTCGGGTTCGCCCAGGCGGCGCAACAGCAGTTCGGCGGCCTGCCGGCCACGCTCGCGCGGGTTCACCGCCAGCGTGGTCAGCGGCGGCGACGTCACCGCGGCCTCGGAAATATCGTCGAATCCGGTGACCGCGAAATCGCGCCCCGGATGAATGCCGCGCGACGCCAGGCCCAGCATCAGGCCAAGGGCGACGGTGTCGTTGTAGCAGACCGCCGCGGTCGGGGCCGGTTCGCTGGCGAACAGTTCGCCGGTGCGCGAGGCGGCTTCCAGCCGGTTGGGCGCCGACTCGATCATCCGCCCGTCCTCGACCGCCAGGCCGGCTTCCTGCATCGCCTGCGCGTAGCCCGCGCGGCGCTGCCGGCAGGACGACGAATCCGCGTGGCCGCCGAAGAAGGCGATGCGGCGATGGCCCAGATTGATCAGGTGCTGCGTCGCCATGTAGGCGCCGCGCTGGTTGTCCAGCGCCAGGAAATCCCAGTCGGCGCCATCCAGTTCGCGGTTGAACAGCAGCACGTTGCCGTGCGCGCCCAGCACCTGCCGCAACTGCGCGCTGTCGCTGCCCTCGGCGGGCGACAGGATCAGTCCGGCCGGCATGTGTTCCATCAGCGTGGACAGCACCGCCTGCTGGCGTTCGGGCGATTCGGCGGTGCTGCCGAGCAGGGTCACGTAACCACGCGCGCCCAGCGCCTCGTCCACGCCCGCCGCGAATTCGGCGAAGAACGGGTTGGACAGATCGTTGATCACCAGCGCGACGCTGGAGGAGGTCTGCCGGCGCAGGTTGGCCGCGCCGCGGTTGTAGACATACCGCTGGCGGCGCAGTTCGGCTTCCACCCGCGCGCGGGTATCGGCGTGCACCAGCGGGCTGCCGCGCAGGACCAGCGAAACGGTCGCGCGGGAAACCCCGATGGCGTTGGCGATGTCGGTGACCGTAACCGCCCGCTTGCCGGCCTTCCGGCCCGCGCCTGCGCGGGTGCCCTTCCCTGTCGCGGTGGCTTTGTCTTTCATCTGTTCGTAACGTCCCAGGAAGCCGCAAGCCTAAACGATCACGCGGGGGAAAATGCCATGCCGGCCGCCGGACCGGTGGGAGAGAGAGCCGGAGCGGCGGCGGACATGGCGGTAACTCACTGGCCGCCCGCGGACGGAACGGCGCAGAACGATGCCGGCAGATCGGTGGCGCGGGTGCCCCAGCCGGTGGTCGGCGGCGTGGCGGTCAGCGCGTACTCGATGCGGCCGCCCTGCTGCAGGCGATTCCAGTCCACCCAGACCGGCGCATGCGCCTGCCCGTCCACGCGCACGCCATCGACATACTGCAGCGTGCGGCCATCGGCGCCCGGCGCGTCGATGCGCAGGGTGCGGCCCTGGCCCAGGTCCATCTCGACCCGGCTGAACCGCGGCGCATGCAGCAGGAACTGGCCGGTGCCGGGCACGGCCGGATACAGGCCCATCGCGCTGAACAGGTACCACGCCGACATCGTGCCGAGGTCATCGTTGCCGGTCACGCCGTTGGGCGCGTTGGTGAACAGCTGCTGGGCCGCGCGCAGCACGGTGGTGGTCTTCCACGGCTGGCCGATCAGCGTGTACATCCACGGCGCATGCAGATCCGGTTCGTTGTTGGGGTTGTATCGGTACTGGTTGTAATAACTGTACGGGCCGACCACCCATTCCTTGCGCGCGGCGTGCAGCGGATCCTTCACCAGGGCGTCGTAGGCGAAGAAGGTGTCCAGGCGCTTGCCGGCCTGCTCGGTGCCGTGCATCGCCTCGACCAGCCCGGGCACGTCCTGCTGCACCAGCCACTGGTACTGCCAGGCGGTGCCTTCGTGGAAACCATGGTGCGAACGCGGACTGTAGTGACCGTCGGCCGGCACGTACCAGCCGCCGTCCTCCATGCGCGCGCGCGGGAAGCCGGTGAAGCCGGTTTCCTCGTCCCGCACATCGGCGTCCCACACCTTGCGCCAGTTGCGGCCGCGCTCGCGCAGCACCGCGACATCCTCGCCCAGGCCGAGGCCATCGGCCATCTGCGCCAGCGAGCAATCGGCCAGTGCGTATTCCAGCGTCGCCGATCCGCCATGGTGCGGGTCCACGTCCATGCCCTTGGACGGCCAGGCGCGGTCGTACTGGACGAAGCCGTTGGCCAGATAGCTGGCGTTGCCGGAACGGCCGGCATGGCGCGAGTTGGTCGGCGGCACTCTCGAAGGCGTTCTGGCGCAGCGCCGCATAGGCCTGCTTCTCCACGCCCTTGAGCGCGCCGAAGCGCCACAGATCGACCATGAACGGGGTGACCGGATCGCCGGTCATCACGTTGGTTTCAAAGTTGGCGTAGCCCCAGCGCGGCAGCCAGCCGCCCTGCTCGTGGATCGCCAGCAGCGAGCGGCCGATGTCGCGGGTGCGCTCGGGACGCAACATCGCCAGCAACTGGTTCTGCGAACGGTAGGTATCCCACAGCGAGAAATACTCGTAGTAGGTCCAGCCGTCGGCACGGTGGATCTGCTCGTCGTAACCGCGATAGCGGCCGTCGGCGTCGCTGCCGGTCAGCGGCTGCAGCAGCGCGTGGTACAGCGCGGTGTAGAACACCGTGCGGTCGTCCTGGTTGCCGCCCTGCACGCGGATGCTGGCCAGTTCCTTGCGCCAGGTGTCCTGGGCCTGCTTGCGCATCTGCTCGAAGCCGAGCAGCTTGCCGCCGCGCATGCCGTCGCTGCGCAGGTTGTTGCGCGCGCCTTCGGCATCGACGTGGGAGATCGCGCTGATCGCGGTGACCGCCTTGCCCTTGCTCGTGTCGAAGCTCAGCCAGGCGCCGTTGAGCTTGGCCTCGCCTTCCATGCTGTGACGCGCGCCCGGCAGGCCGCCGGTCTCGCCCCAGGTGCCGAACGCCTTGAACGGACGATCGAACTCGATGCGGAACCAGGTGGTGTACTGGTGGCCACCGCAGAAGCTGCGGGTGACCAGCTTGCCTTCCACCACGCGATCGCCCACCACGTCGACGGTGCTGCCGATCACCGAATGGCGCTCGTTGGCCTGCGCCACGTTGACCAGCACGTGGCCTTCGTTGGCGCCAGCGGAGAAGGTGTAGCGCTCGGCCGCCGCGCGGGTCAGCGCGGTCGCCTCGGCGTCGATGCCGCCGTAATCGAGCAGGCGCACCTTGTAATAGCCCGCCTGCCCCACTTCACCGTCGTGGCTGTAGCGGGAGGCGTAGGTCTTGTGGTTGAAACGCTTGGGATCCTTGGTGTCGAAGTCGCCGCCCGGCCCGATCGTGCCGGTGACCGGCAGGACCGAGACCTGGCCGCCCTGCTCCCAGCAACCGGCGCCGGACAGGAACGAATGGCCGAAGCCGCGGATCTTGGGATCGTCGTAACGCCAGCCCGTGTAGTGCTCACCGATGGGGCTGACCTGGATCAGGCCGAATGGCGCCGAAGCGCCCGGGAAGGTATTGCCGTCGTCCTTGCTGCCGATGAAGGTGTTCACTTCGCTCACCGGATCCACCGCCGGTGCGGCGTGGATCATCGGCGTGGCCAGCGCCAGCAGCGGCCAGGCATCACTAACGGGCGCGCGTGGAAACCGGTACTCGGGACGTCGGTGTCATGCGGTCTGATTACCTTGTATGCGTGCGGTCTCGCGACCGCGGGTTGGAGCTTCCTGGAGTCCGGACGGCATCCCTCGGGGAGGAGTGCCGCCGGATTGTATGACGCGTATGCAACTGGTGGAGCGGGGAAAATGGCCCGGCCGAAGCCGGGCCGACAGTCCCGAGCCCGTCCACGCGGACGGGGAGAGAACCTCGGGATCACTCGAAGTTGAACACGTACTCCATCGCCAGTTCGCGGCCCACCGGGCTGAACAGGCGGCTGTTGTAGAACTCGTAGTCCAGCTTGTACGGGTCCTTGTGGTTCCAGCCGGTGCTGTTGAACACGTTGGTCACGTAGAGGTTGATCTTCGCTCGCGGAGTGATGCGATAACCCACGTTGAAGTTCCAGGTGATCGCCGGACCGACGCGGCCGTAGAACTTGCGCGTAGCCTGGCCGAAGGTCGGGCTGTTCGGATCGGTATCGACGCACCCGGCCTTGTCACTGGGCACGCCGCCGTCGGCGAACGGAATGCAGCCACCCGAGTTGGCCAGATCGTTGGGATCCCAGTGGTAGCGCACGCTCGGCACCGCGCCGATGCGATCGCCGTAGACAGTGGCGTTCCAGTTGCCGTAGGCCCAGCTGACGCTGCCGCGGATCTTGCTGCGGATGTCGCGATCGCGACGCTCCGGGTTCGGATCGGTGCGGTAGGTCTGCTCCTTCATCGACTGCAGGTTGGTGTAGTTCACACCGAACTGGAAGTCGCCCCAGCGCTCGGTCGACAGGCGATAGCGGGCCGACACGTCGATGCCCGCCACTTCGCGCTGTGCGATGTTGATCGGGCCGCGGCGGACGTCGGTGATGAAACCGTTCCCGTCACGGGTGACGCGGTCGATGATCGACGCGCAGTAGTCGGCGCCGCCCGGATTGGACCAGCTCTGGCCTGGCGTGGTGGTCAGGCCGGTGCGGCAGCCCGCCTCGTCACGCAACACGATGTCCTCGCCAATGTCGCGGATTTCGTCTTCCAGTTTGATCGTCCAGTAGTCGGCGGTCAGCGACAGGTTTTCGACGATGTCCCAGACAAACCCGGCGGTCCACGACTTGCCCAGCTCCGACTTCAGATCCGAGGCGCCCTCGCGATTGATGTTGAACGGATAGGTGACGTCCGTGTTTTCGGAGGTGCAGTTGTTGGTCTGGAAGTCGCCGCTGTCGATGCAGCGGAACGGGTCCAGCGTGCGCACCTGCGCCGAGCTGTGCTCGGCCAGCAGGTAGTGCATGTCCGGGGCGCGGAAGCTGGTCGCGTAGCTGCCGCGGATCAGCAGGTTGCTCAGCGGACGCCACTGCAGGCCGGCGTTCCAGGTGGTTTCGCTCTGGGTGCCGATGCTGGTCGAGGGATCCGAGTACGACTTGTAGTCGCCGTAGCGGTCATAGCGCGCGGCCAGGGTCGCGGTCACCGTGTCCACCAGCGGCACGCTGAACTCCACGCCGGTCGAGTAGCGGGTACGCTCGCCACCGCCGCGGTCGATGTTCTGCACGTCGTAGTCCAGGTTGCCGCGCGGATCCGGGTTGAGCTTGTAGCCCTGCTGCGCCGCTTCGACGACCGCGGCGAAACCGATAGGACCGGCCCAGCCTTCGAACAGATCGCCGCTCAGGCTGAAGGCGGCCTGGTTGACCCACGACGCCGACTGGTTGATCGAATGGGTGCCGAACTGGCGGTACTGTTCCGGCGTGATCGGATTCCACCAGCGCTCGCGGTTGAGGCTGTATGCCGGCAGGCCGTTCACGACGCCCAGCTGCGGGCCGAGGAAGTAGGCGTTGGCCAGATCCCAGTCGACCGTGGAAATGCTCTCGCGCACCGAGTAGTACGAACGGCCCAGCGAGGCATCCCAGTCGAAGCGGCCGACGGTGCCGCGCAGGCCGGCGCTGATGTCCCAGGAACTTTACCTGTTTTGTGGTTGCGCAGGTTGGCGTCGCCGCCGACTTCCCGGGCGGTGAAGTTGCGCACGCCGATCAGGGTCTGCCCGGTGTTCACGTCATAGAACGCGGGCGCGTCCAGGCCGGCCGGCAGCTGGAAGGTAGGGAGGCGAGGTGCCCCACTCGGCTTCCGAGCTGAACACCGACAGGTTGGCCCAGGCCTGCATGCCGTTCTCGAAGTCCCAGGTGCCGTACAGGTAGCCGGAGACGTCCTTGCTGCCGCTGCGGATCAGCCAGTTGCCGAAATCCGAACTCAGGCCGCACAGCTGTCCGGTGTTGGTGATGGTGTCGCTGTTGCGGTTGTAGGTCAGGCGATCGGCCAGGTAGAACTCGCCGCCGAACTTGTCGCAGGTGCCGGCCGGCGGCGCCTGGCGCATGCCGGTGGCGGAATCGATCAGGGCCAGGCCGCTGAACGGACGGAAGCCGACCTTGCGCTGCTCCGGATTCCACGAGCTGTACGGCGCATCGTCGGAATCGTCCATGCCGGGACGATCGCGGCCGAACAGCGGATCGCGCTCGGTGTACTGCAGCGCGTAGGTGACGCTCCAGTTCTGGCCGGTCTTGCCGCCCGCCCAGGAGATGTCCCAGGTGTCGCGGCCGCCTTCGGTGGAGGAACCGCCACGGATGCGGAACTCGTTTCCGTCGTAGTTCTTCTTCAGGATGATGTTGACCACGCCGGCCACCGCGTCCGAGCCGTAGATGGCCGACGCGCCGCCGGTCAGCACTTCCACGCGCTCGACGGCGGCGGCCGGAATATTGCTGTAGTTGGCGAAATTGCTCTGGCCGCCGTAGGGCAGCGGATAATCGGCCACGCGACGGCCGTTGACCAGCAGCAGGCTGCGGCCCGGACCCATGTTGCGCAGGTTCAGCGGGCTGGCATTCGGCGTATGCGAACCCCACGCCACGTCGGACTCGACGGTGCCGATCGCTTCGTTGAGCGTGCTCAGCATGTCGTAGACGGTGGTGAAGCCTTCCTTCTTGATCTGGTCGGCGGAAATGATCTGGACCGGCGCCGGGCCTTCCACCTGGGCGCGCTTGATGCGCGAGCCGGTGACGGTGACGGTATCGAGTTCCTGGGTGGACTCGGAAGCGGCCTCCTGGGCGGAGACGGACAAGCTGGGGAGCATCGCCAACAGCAACGCACTGGTCAGGAGGTTGCGGCGATAGCGGTGGGACTGAGCCATTTGCTGATTTACTCGGTGGGTGGTGTGGTATGAGACAGCAGTTGCAGCGTGGTCCAGAAAATCTTTCTCTCGATCTAACCCCGCATTTGAATCGGTCTAAGCCAACTCATCCGCGCTCTCTGGATCGATCCAAATTAAGCACGGGTGAACGTAACCCGCATTCCGCAACGCAACAAAGCCCCGGAAGTTGCGTTTTTGAATCGAGACAAATCAATTAAATCAATGCTTTGCGGACCCGAGCGAAAGCCCCCTGCCACAGCTTCGTGACGGGCGCATGAAGGAACTGCGCGAAAAAGCCGTTCGGGCGTGGCGCGGCGGGAACGGCGTGGATTCCGGCGGCGCCCCGGCCTTGGCCGCCGGCCCCGATCAATGCGTGGCCAGGGCCTGCCGGAACGCCGCGACGATCGCCGGATCGGTTTCCTGGCGGTCGTATTCCAGCCCGGCCAGCGCCGGGTTGTGGAAGTCCATCGCGGTGACGCGCCGCGCCTTCGCCGAGGCGTGCACTTCGGTCACGCCGGTCGCCCGCACCAGTCCGGCGACGTTGGCCGGCGTCAGCCCGGCACCGGCCAGGATGGCGATGCGGCCGGCGGCCTGCCGCACATGGCCGGCGATTGCCGCCGCGCCCTGCACCGCATCGGCTTGGCCGCCGGAGGTCAGCACCCGATCACAGCCTAGCGCCACGATCGCTTCCAGCGCGGTGGCCGGATCGCGCACGGCGTCGAAAGCGCGATGGAACGTGATCCGCATGCCCGATGCCGCCGATACCAGTTCACGGCACAGCGGCAGGTCGATGTCGCCGCCGGGATCAAGCGCGCCGATCACCACGCCGTCGCAGCCCAGCTGCCGGCACGCAGCGATGTCGTGCAGCATCACCTCGGTTTCTTCCGGACCGTACAGGAAGTCGCCCGCGCGCGGCCGGATCAACACGAAGATCGGAATCGACAGGCGATCCCGGGTCATCGCCAGGGTGCCGTAGGAAGGCGTGGTGCCGCCCTCGCCCAGGTTCTCGCACAGTTCGATCCGATCCGCGCCGCCGGCCTGCGCCGCCAATGCGGACAGGTGCGAATTGGCGGCGATTTCCAGCAGGGTACCCACGGGCTTGTCGCTCATGACTGCGTGGTCGTGTAGACCGATTCGGATTCGCGCAGATCGTCGCGCTTGCCGGCGTCGCACACCGCGTAGACGAAACCGCGATGCAGGGCGAACGCACCGACCTCGCCATGCTTGTTGAGCGCGAGGAAGCACACCTGCAGGTTCCGGCTGGCCTCCGGACGCTTGCGCACCACCCGGTCGATGGCCTCGCGGCACGCGTCCATCACCGAGCGGCCCTGGCGCATCAGTTCCACCACCAGAAAGCTGGCGGCATTGCGGATCATCTCCTCGCCCACGCCGGAGGCGGTGGCGGCGCCGACTTCGTTGTCGACGTACAAGCCCGCGCCGATGATCGGACTGTCGCCGACCCGGCCGTGCATCTTCCAGGCCATGCCACTGGTGGTGCAGGCGCCGGCCAATCGGCCCTGCGCGTCGATGGCGAGCATGCCGATGGTGTCGTGATTGTCCTTGTTGCCGGGCTGGCTGCGCCGCTCGGCGTTGATCTCCGGCTTGTACTCGGCGGTCTTCAGCCACTCGCGCCAGGCTTTCTCGGCCTGCGGGGTGAGCAGGCGCTTCTTCTCGAAGCCTTCGGCGACCGCGAACTGCTGCGCGCCCTCGCCCACCAGCATCACGTGCGGGGTCTTTTCCATGACGCGGCGCGCCACCGAGATCGGATGCAGGATGTCTTCCAGCGCGGCCACCGAACCGCAGCGCCCGTCGCCGTCCATGATGCTGGCATCCAGGGTCAGTACGCCGTCACGATCCGGATTGCCGCAATGGCCGACCGTGGGATTGCACAGTTCGCTCTCGGCCCAGCGCGCCCCGGTTTCCACTGCGTCCAGCGCGCTGCCGCCCCGGGCCAGCACCGGCCACGCCGCCTGGTTGGCGGGCACGCCGAAATCCCAGGTGGACACCACCCGCGCACCGGGGGTGGAAGCGGCGCCCGCGCGCATGGCGGGCAACGACAGGGCACCGGCGGCCAACAGGCCGGCCTGCAGGAACTGCCTGCGATCAGTCATCGGATCCTCCCTCGGGATGGGCGCGCGCGGCGCCGTGTGAATCAATCCAGGTGGTGCGAGGCGTACCACGCGGCCGCGCCCATCACGCCGAGCTGGCCGTGATCGACCCGCCACACCGGCACGTGCCGCAGCACATGGCCGAGCACGCCCTTGTTGAGATAGCGCTCGCGGAATGCGCCCTTGCGCAGGAACTGCTCGATATGGCCGGAAATGCCGCCGGCCAGATAGACCGCCTTGGCGCCGAACGCGATCGCCAGATCGCCGGTCAGGCTGCCCAGCCAGCCGCAAAAGACTTCCACCGTCTCCACCGCCAGCGGGTCCTCGCCCGCCTGCGCGGCGGCGATCAGCTGCTCGGGCGTCTGCCAGCGCGGCGTCTTGCCGCGAATCTCGCACAGGCACGGATACAGGTTCATCAGGCCGTTGCCGGACAGCACGCGCTCGTTGTCCACGTGCGGCCAGCGCTTCATCAGCAGCGCCAGCACGTCCATTTCCAGCGCGTTGCCCGGCGCCAGCGCGGCATGGCCGAACTCGCTGGCCAGCACCGGTCGCGTGCCGCCCTCGAAACGCAGCGCCGCGCCGAGCCCGGTGCCCGGGCCGAGCACCAGCGCCGGCCAGTGGAAGGTGTGCGGGTGCTCGCCGCTCAGCCAACAGGCCATCGGCGTGCAGATAGGGAATCGCGTAGGCGACCGCCTCGAAATCGTTGATCAGCGACAGCGTCGCCAGTCCGGACGCCTGCCGGGTGCGCTCCACCGACACCGGCCACGGCAGGTTGGAGTTGACCAGGGTGTCGCCGTCCAGCAGGCCGGCGATCGCCACCACCGCCGCGTCGGCCGTGGCGTGCTCATCGGTGGCGAACCTGTGCAGGATGGCGGCCAGATCCGGGTATTCGGCGCAGGCGTACTTCTGGTAGGCGAGCACGCGCGGCGCATGTCCCGCCGCCACCACGACCTTGGCCAGACGGGCGAAGGTTCCACCGACATCGGCGACGATCAGTTCCCGGCCGGGCAAGGCATGCGTGGCTTGACTCATTTGCGGCACTTCAGGATTGGCCGGGTACGGTACCGCTGCTGCATTCACGCGTTAGCCCTGGTTTGGATCGATTCAAGCGCCTGGATTCTGTGGCATCGCTGGGCGTTTGGAAAGATGCCGGATCCATACCGGGGCGTACTCCGCGGGGCGCACAGGGAAGCAACCCGTTCACTTTAACAGGCCGCCCCGGCACCCGGCGCGGTTCGCCTGGACCCGCGTCCAATGCTTATCCGGCGATGTATGCCGCCGCCCGCCGCTGCACATTCAAGGGCCGCGCGGTTAAAGTACGTGCCGACATGTCGCTTCCCTCGCTGCTGCTGCGGATCCTGCTGAGCGTCACCCTGCTGGTCTCGGGGACGGGCAACGCCGTGGCCGCGCTGCAGATGCACATGGCCCAGGCCGGACAGTCGCACGCGGGACATGCCATGGACGACTGCACCATGGCGGCCAAGGCCGAACCGGCGGTGTCCGCCTCCTGCCATGACGCGGACGGCGCCCGAACCGCTCCCGAACTGGCACCGGCCCACGACCATGGCCAGCCCGATTGCTGTTCCACCGGTCACTGCGATGGTTTCTGTGCCCAGCAGGCGCCCGCGACGATGCCGGCGGCGTGGCTCGGCAACGGGCCGCGCGCCAGCGCCGATCCGGTCGGCCCTGTTCCCGCCGGCCATCCCGCCCCGCCGCTTCCTTCCCCGCAGCGACCTCCCATCGCCTGAATCCGGCCACAGGGCCGTGGATATTCCGCGCCGCCGCGACATCGCCGTCGTCCCGCGCGTCTTTCCCGCAGTTCCGACCGCGGACTGCCTTTGAATATCATCAGGAGTTTTCATGTCTTCCGATTCTTTCGGCGCGGGATCCGGTTCCGGATTCCAGCTTTCCCGGCGCCGCTTCGTCACCGGCCTGGCCGTGGGCGGCGTTGCCGCCGGCTTCGGCCTCGCGCGCCTGCCCGCGTGGGCGAACACCGCCCATCCGATGTACCAGGCGCCGGTGTTGACCGGCACCGATTTCGATCTCGCCATCGGCACCTCGCCGGTCAATTTCACCGGTCGCCCCCGCCCGGCGATCACCTTCAACGGCAGCCTGCCCGCGCCGATCCTGCGCTGGCGCGAAGGCGACACCGTGACCTTGCGGGTCGCCAATCGCTTGGCCGACGCGCACAGCTCGATCCACTGGCACGGCATCCTGCTGCCGGCCAACATGGACGGCGTGCCCGGCCTGAGTTTCGACGGCATCGCCCCCGGCGAAACCTACCAGTACCGCTTCCAGCTCAAGCAGTCCGGCACCTACTGGTATCACAGCCATTCGCTGTTCCAGGAGCAGGCCGGCCTGTACGGCGCGCTGGTCATCGATCCGGCCGAACCGCCGCCCTACCGCTTCGATCGCGAGCACGTCGTGCTGCTGTCCGACTGGACCGATCTGGATCCGGCCGCGCTGTTCCGGCGGATGAAGAAGATGCCGATGCACGACAACATCTACCAGCGCACGGTCGGCGACTTCGCCCGCGACGTCCGCCGCGATGGCTGGTCGACCACGCTGTCCGATCGCGGCATGTGGGGACGCATGCGGATGACGCCTTCCGACATCTCCGACATCAATGCGCTCACCTACACCTACCTGATGAACGGCAATGCGCCCGCCGGCAACTGGACCGGGCTGTTCCGTACGGGCGAAAAGGTGCTGCTGCGTTTCATCAACGGCTCGGCGATGACCTACTTCGACGTGCGCATCCCCGGCCTGAAAATGACCGTGGTGGCCGCCGACGGTCTGTACATCCATCCGGTCACCGTCGACGAATTCCGCATCGCGGTGGCCGAGACCTTCGACGTGCTGGTCGAACCCAGCGGCCAGGACGCCTTCACCATCTTCGCCCAGGACATGGGCCGCACCGGCTACGCTCGCGGCACGCTGGCCGTGCGCCAAGGCCTGGAAGCGCCGGTACCGGCGCGCGATCCGCGTCCGTTGCTGACCATGTCGGACATGGGCCATGACATGGGCGGCGGTGGTCACGACAGGGGCGGCCACAAGGGCATGGAAGGCGGTTGCGGCGCGAACATGTCCGGGCAGAAGGGCATGGAGGGCGGCTGTGGCGCCAGCATGGGCCACGGCGCGCACGGCGGCGGCGGCAAGGCGCCGGTGCATCCGCCCAGCGAAGCCGGCAATCCGCTAATCGACATGCAGACCGCGGCCACCTCGCCCAAGCTGGACGACCCCGGCATCGGCCTGCGCGACAACGGCCGCAAGGTGCTGACCTACGGCGACATGAAGAGCCTGTTCGACGATCCCGACGGCCGCGATCCGGGCCGCGAGGTCGAACTGCACCTCACCGGGCATATGGAAAAGTTCGCCTGGTCGTTCAACGGCATTCCGTTCGCCGGCGCCGAGCCGCTGCGCCTGAATTATGGCGAGCGCATGCGCATCGTGCTGGTCAACGACACCATGATGCAGCACCCCATCCACCTGCATGGCCTGTGGAGCGATCTGGAGGACGACCAGGGCAACTTCCACCTGCGCAAGCACACCATCGACATGCCGCCGGGCACCCGCCGCACCTATCGCGTGCGCGCCGACGCACTCGGCCGCTGGGCGTTCCACTGCCACCTGCTGTACCACATGGAAGCCGGCATGATGCGGGAAGTGCGGGTGGAGGAATGAACATGCGCATCCATTTCCCGCTCGGCCTGCTGGCCGCCGCACTGACCCTGGCCCTGTCCGGCCAGGCATACGCGCAGCAGCATGATCACGCCGCGCACGCGGCGCCCGCGCCCGCGCAGCAGAAACCGCCGGTCCCCATCGAGGAGACGCCAAAGGCGGATGATTCGAAGATGGATCACTCACAAATGGACCATTCGACGATGGACCATTCGAAGATGGACCATTCGAAGATGGACCACTCAACGATGGATCACTCGAAGATGGACGCTGGCACCCAGGCCCCCACCGAACCGCGCGAGCCCATCCCGGCCCTCACCGACGCCGACCGCGCCGCCGCGTTCCCGCCGCTCAAGCCGCATGCGATGGAGCACGCCCCCGCGTTCAATTCGCTGGTGATGATCAATCGGCTGGAAGGCTGGGACGCGGACCATGGCACCGGCCAGGCCTGGGAAGGCAGCGCCTGGTTCGGCAGCGATCTCGACCGCCTGTGGCTGCGCAGCGAGGGCGAACGCGAAGGCTCCCGCACCGAATCGTCCGAACTGGAAGTCCTGTACGGTCGCAGCGTCTCGCCCTGGTGGGACGTGGTGGCCGGCGTGAAGCAGGATTTCCGCCCGGCCGACTCGCGCACCTGGGCCGCGCTCGGCGCGCAGGGCCTGGCGCCCTACAAGTTCGAGATGTCCGCCACCGCCTACCTGGGTGAATCCGGACAGGTCATGGCCACGGTGGAAGCCGAGTACGAACTGCTGCTGACCAACCGCCTGATCCTGCAACCGCTGGTCGAAGCGAGCTTCTCGTCCAAGGACGTGCCCGAGTATGGCGAAGGTACCGGTCTCAACAAGGTCGAAGCCGGCCTGCGTCTGCGCTACGAGATCAACCGGCGTTTCGCGCCCTACGTGGGCGTGGTGCACGAGCGGCTGTTCGGCGACACCGCCGACTACCGGCGCGGCGAAGGCGGCGACACCCGCGATACCCGTTTCGTGGCCGGCGTGCGCTTCTGGTTCTGACAACCCGGCGGCGGCGCCCGCGCCGCCGCCTCATCCCGATTCGATTGGAGAATGATCCGATGAAAAAACATGTTCCCGCCTTCGTCTTGATGGCACTCGCCCTGCTGGCCGCCCCCGCATTCGCCCAGGATCACGCCGGTCACGGCAGCCATGCCGGGCACGGCACGCAGGCCCCGGCGGCGAAGAAACCAGCACCGCCAACACCGGCAATGCATCGTTCGAAAGCCTCGACAGAACCGCGACGGCTTCGTCGGCAAGGCCGAATTGCCCGAGCGCCATCCACTGTTGCCGAATTTCGGCATGGGCGACAAGAACGGCGACGGCAAGCTGGACCGCAAGGAATTCGCCAACGCGATGGCGGCGCTGTGACCCCTTCCCTACTAAGTCCGGATGGATTCCGCCGGCTTTCCGGAGAAGAAACCATCATGAACTGCCTGCTGAAACACCTCACCGCCGGCGCATTCCTGGCTGGCTCCAGCATGCTGCTGGTGGCCTGCGGCGCCGCGCCCGGCGCGGCCTCGGCCAGTGATCGCGTCGCGGTCGCCACCGTCCCCTCGCCCGCCCAGTCCGCGGCGAAAACCGCGGCCGCTTCCACCACCGCCGCGACTGCCGCAACGTCCCTCGCCACCACCCCCGCCCATTTGCCGCTGATCCGCGTGCACAAGAGTCCCAGCTGCGGCTGCTGCGGCGTATGGGTCGATCACGTGCGCGCCGCCGGTTTCCCGGTCGAGGTGCACGATACCGAGGACATGATGACGGTGAAGGATCGCCTCGGCGTACCCGAACCGATGATGTCCTGCCATACCGCCGAGGTGGATGGCTATTTCGTCGAAGGCCATGTCCCGGCCGAGGACATCAAGCGCCTGCTCGCCGAGAAGCCCAAGGCGCGCGGCATCGCCGTGCCGGGCATGCCGGCAGGTTCTCCCGGCATGGAAATGCCGGATGGCCGCACCCAGCCCTACGAAGTGGCGTTGGTCGGCGGCGACGGCGCAACCGCGAGTTTCTCGCGCCATCCCTGAAGAAGAAAAGCCCCGGCGGGAGAGACATCCGCCGGGGCAATGGGGCGCTTTCGTCAGATCTTGAAGTCATCGTAGGCGATCCGCGCCTCGTCCACGCCCAGCCGCTTCAGCAGTTGCCGCGTCGCCATCAGCATGGCCGGTGGGCCGCACAGATAGAAATCGCAGGCGTGCAGATCCGGATGGTCGCGCAGCAGGGTGTGCTCGGCGACTTCATGCACCAGTCCGCGCAGCAGGCCGTCGCCGCACCCGGCTTCGTCCGACAGCACCAGGTGCCAGCTGAAGTTCCCATGCCGTTGCGCCAACGCCGCCATCTCCTCGAGGTAGGGCGCGTCGCGCAGGCTGCGCGCGCCGTACCAGAAATGCATGCGTTCGCTGGCCCCGCCCTCCAGGCAGGCGTGGATCATCGCCCGCAGCGGCGCCATGCCCGCGCCACCGCCGATGAACACCTTCTCCCGATGGCCCGGCTTGATCGCGAAGTCGCCGAACGGTCCGCTGAAGCGCACCCTGTCGCCGGCCTTCAACGAGTACAGGTAGGTCGAACCCTTGCCGGTCGGCACCCGCTTCTTGCCCTGCGCGCCCGGATTGAAGCGCGCCAGCAGGCTCAGTCGGCCCTCCGTGTTCGCCACCGGCAGCGACAGCGAATAGGAACGCCGCACCGCTTCCTTGTTGACCAGGTCGGACGGCAGTTCCAGCGCACGCCAGTCGTCGCGGTGATGTTCCGGATGCGCCAGATCGTGCGGACGCAGGCGGTAATCGGGCACGTGCACCTGCAGGTAGGCGCCGGGCTGGTATTCGTCGCCCAGCGCGGTGTCCGTCTTGAGCACGATCTCGCGCAGGAACGGCGTCACCGCTTCCACCCGTTCGACCACCGCCTCGTGTTCGGTCCACAGGCGGCTGCCGCCCGACACCTCCACATGGGTGTCCTTGTCGACGTGCAGGTTGCAGGCCAGTCGATAGCCGAGTTTCAGGCGTGATTCCGGCAGGTGCGCGCGGTCGGCCGCGGTCGCCGGCGGTGGCGTGCCGCGAAAGCGCACCTCGCACAGGCCGCAGCTCTGCCCGCCACCGCAGTTCGAAGGCAATTGCAGACCGTTGCGCGCCAGCGCCAGGTAGACGTTGTCGCCATCGGCGGCGGTCACGGTGCGCAGGCAGGTACCATCGGGATCGTGCACCGCCAGCTCATGGCCGCCACGCCAGCGACGCGGCACGAATTCGCTCAGGCGGAAGCTCGCGAACAGCAGCCAGACGCCGGTCAGCGCCATCCACAGCCCGCCGATGCCCGCCGACACCACCAGCGGATTGTTGAAGTCCACCCGTCCGCTGTAGTCCATGATGTGCAGCATCCAGAACACGTCGAACAGCCGCCAGGTGCGGTTGCGGTGCTGCAACACCTGGCCGGTGTCCGCGGCCAGATAGACCGTCGTTTCCTCGGCATCGTCGAAATCCACCCGCCACAGCCGGCCAGGATGATCGCGAACTTCCAGCGTGCGTTCCAGCAGGCGCGCCGGGGCCGCCTGCCCGGGTCCGGTGTACGACGCCCGCGCCAGCTGTCCCGCCAGCGCGGCGTCGATGGCCAGGCGTGTTCCCGTCCGCGCATCGACCAGGTGCGTGCGGGTACCGTCGAACACCTGGTAGACGGGGCGTTCGAGCAACCAGCCCGAGGCGACCGTGAACGCGTCCCCGCCCACCGCCGCCAGCGCCGCGGACGCAGGTCGCGCGTCGGCCGGCCATGCCCGCGGTTCCGCCGCGTGCGCGCGGAATTCGTGGCCCTGCACCTTGTCGTGCTCCAGCCAGGCCATCATCAATCCGCTCGCCATCCACAGCACGAACTGCACGGCGATGATCAGCCCGACCCACTTGTGTAGTTTCCTAAACCAGGGCGTCATGCGCTGCGCCTCCGGGTGAAGCTGTAGAACAGCAGCCAGGCGCCACTCAGGGCGAACACCAGGCCGCTCGCCGCCGCCACCCGCAACAGGGTGTTGTTGACGTCCGTGCGCTTCTCATAATCCATGATGTGGAACATCCACAGGAAATCGAACCAGCGCCACAGGCTGTGCCGGCGCGCCAGCAATTCACCGGTGTCGGGCGAGAAATACAGCGTGGTCTGGCCCCGGTCGTCGAACCGCACCGCCCACATCGGCACCGGACGGGTCTGCACTTCGCGGGGCGCGCGGGTGATCCATTCGGCGCCGGTCACGTCCGCCTCGCCCTGGTAGACCGCCTTGGCCAGCGCGACCACGGTCGTGCGTTCCAGCGGGGTGATGCGCTCGCCGGTGCCCGCGTCGACCAGGGCGGCGCGATCGCCCTGGCGGATTTCGTAGACCTCGCGGTCCAGCAGGCGCTTTATTTTCAGTGCGGTGATATCGGGATAGCGCGTGGCCAGATCCGTCTGCGCCACGCGCGGCGTGGTGGCGACCAGCGGCTCGGTGTGACTGTGCGCCAGGTGATCGCCATGGATGATGTCGAGCGGCACGACGGTCATGTAGACGCCGCTGATCATCCACAGCAGCGCCTGTACTCCGACGATCAGCCCGATCCATTTATGGGCGCGGCGCGCCCAGAAAGCGGGTTTCATTCGAATGTTCCTGTTGGTTGCGGCGTCGCCGCGATCTGCCCGTCCGCCGGCTGGCCGGCGGACGGGTCACGGTTCACCAGCGGTAGCCGAAACGCGCGTACCAGCGCCGGCCCAGCAGGTCGTAGGTCATCGTGTCGGTGTTGCCGTCCGTGTAGCTCTGGATGAACGGCGCCTGCTTGTCCCACAGGTTGTTGATGCCGAACGAGACATCGAACGACTGCCCCACCGGCGCGAACTTCACCTGCACGTTGTGATAGGTCAGGCTCGGCGCGTGATCGCCGGTGAACCCCTTCGTGGCGGTGATGTCGTCGGTCTTGCCGATGTACTGCACGCTGTAGGAACCGGACCAGGCATCGCGCTTGGCCGTCAGCGAGGTGAACGCCCGCCAGTGCGCGTAGCTGCCGCGTCCGCCGGTGATCTTGCCTGCATACTCGATCAGGTCCGCGCCCGGGAACGGCCGCACGTCGTAGCGATCCAGGTAGGACACGTCCATGCTGAAGGTCGAGTCGAAACCCATCGCCTCGAACTCGTACAGGCCGCCCAGATCGATGCCGGAGATTCGCTCGTTGGCCGCGTTGACCGGCTGCGAGGACAGGAAGTCCACTTCGCCGGTGACCGGGTTGCGGGTGAAGTTCTCGCTGCCGCAGAACGGATGCGCCAGGCCGGGGGTGTTGTAGCAGATGGACAGCTTGGTCGACCCGTCGATACGCTGGATCGCGTTGTCGATGCGGATGTTGAAGTAGTCCACGGTCAGGGTCAGGCCCGGCAGGAAGCCCGGCGTCCACACCGCGCCCACCCTTCACGCGACTTGGCGTCCTCCGGCTCCAGATCCGGATTGCCGCCGGAGGTGGTCAGGATGGTGTTGCCCGGCTGCACGTAGCCGGCAGGCACGCCGTAGGCCTGGCAGTTCTGGCGCACGGTCGGATCGATGGTGGTGCTGGTGCTCCAGCCGCTGCACGGATCGGTCGTGGTCAGATTGCCCTCGGCGACGCCGCCGAACAGCTCGGGGATGTTCGGGATGCGGAAGGCGGTGGCGTAGTTGGCGCGGATCTTGAGCGACGGCATCACCTGCCAGTCCAGGCCGACCTTGTAGTTGATGTCCTCGCCGAACAGATCGTAGTCCGAATAGCGGACGGCGGCGTTGAGGATCAGCGAATCCGCGATGGCACTGTCCATCAGCAGCGGCACGGCGAACTCGACGAACGCTTCCTTGGCGGTGTACTCGCCGGCAATCGGATCCTGCTGGTTGGTATTGGCGATGCCCATCACGGTCAGCGGATCCGGATCGCGCCAGCCGCGCTCCTTGCGGACTTCGATGCCGGAAGCGAAACCCACCCAGCCCGCCGGCATTTCGAACAACTGGCCGCTGATGTTGGCGGTGAAACTCTTCTGCTCGTTGCCGCCATGGTCGCGGGTGGTGAACAGGATGTAATCCAGCACCTCCTGACTGACGTCGCCATAGCCCAGGTAGTCGGCGCAGGGGATCGCCGCGCCGGGCGCATTGCTGCAGATCGCGGTGTTGAGGGTCTGGTCCACCCGGTCCAGATTGGCCACCTTGGTGGAACCGTCCAGGCCGGTGTTGCGGCCCCAGTTCAACGCGGCCGACCAGTCCCAGTTCATGCCCAGCTGACCTTCCAGGCCGACCACGGCGCGGAAGGTATTGGTGTCCTGGAAGAACCGGCGGGTACCCGCCTCCTCCAGCCGGCGCCGTTGCAGCAGCAGGTTATGACCGGTCGGGTTGGTCGGATGGTCGGCGGCGATGTTGATCGGCCGGTACACACCCAGGCCGCCGGGCGTCGCGAGCTGGTGCGACTGGCGGTTGGTGTACATCAGTTCGGTGAACAGGCGCGTGGTGTCATTGAGCTGGGTGTCGCCGAACAGGCTGAAGCTCAGGCGCTTGATCGGGTTGACCGCGTTGAGGGTCGGGTTGCCGTTGTAGTTGTGCTTGGCCGCCGAGTAAGGCTCGTAGAAATCGCCGTCGCCGTTCGGATCCTGGTTGAAGTTGACCCGGCTGCCGTCGGCCAGCAAGGCGCGGCCGCCGATGGTGGTGGAACTGCCCGAGCAGACCAGGCCACCGGTTTCCTCATCCACCGCCAGCCCGCAGGGCGCGCGCGTGGCCATGTTGACGCTGCCGCTTTCCGAATAGCTCAGTCCGGCCATCAGCGAACCGCGATCGCTGGTGGTGCCCCAGACCAGATCGAAGGCGCCGTCTTCACCGTCGCTCTCGAAGGTCTGGCCATAGCGCATCGCCAGTTCGGCGCCTTCGAAGTTCTTCTTGGTGATGATGTTGACCACGCCGGCCACGGCGTCCGCGCCGTAGATCGCCGACGCGCCATCCTTCAGCACCTCGATGCGCTCGATCAGCGCCACCGGGATCATGTTCAGATCGACCGAACTGTTGGCGCCGGTGCCGCCGTTGACCACGCGACGACCGTTGAGAGCACCAGGGTGCGGTTGATGCCCAGGCCACGCAGGTTCACCTGGGTGGTGCCGTAGCCATTCTCGGCCCAGTAAGCGTTGCTCTGGCTGCCGGCGAAACCGGCGGAGGCCGGCAGGCGTTGCAGCAGGGTTTCCACCGAAGTGGCGCCGGAGCGCTGGATCGCTTCGGCGTCGACGACGGTCACCGGACCGACGCCGGATATCTGCAGGCGCTTGATGTGGCTGCCGGTGACCTGGACGGTGTCCAGCGTGGTCGCCTGCTCTTGCTGGGCCGATGCATTGTCGGCGGTGGCGGTGTCCTGCGCGTGCAGGGTGTGGACGAAGCCTGCGCACAGCAGTGCGCCGACGGCCGCGGCCAGCGGATTGGGTTTGAAAAACATGGGCTCTCTCCCCGTGTCGGGTGTCTTGTCTGTTCGGATGGTGTCCTACGGGAAATGCCCGCCAGGACGAACGGGCCGCACTCGCGGCCATGACAAGTTCAGCCGATCGGAGGTCGGAACACGCGCGAGACGCCGCTGCGCACTGCCGGCAACAGCGGAGGATTCAGATAAGGCGCATCGAGGACATGCTGGGCGGCGAACAACGGCGCCGTCCGTCCCGGATAGAAAGTGAGCACGCAACTGCACGCGCAACTGGTCGTGCTGCCGCAATCGCAATCATCGTGGTGATTGCCGTTCGTCGGATCGCCGGCCAACCAGCCCGCGTCGGCGGTGCAGGCGGGTGCGCCGCGGCCCGGTTTTGCCTGTTCATCATGCTGGCGATGGCCGCCCTGCCCGCTTTTGCCGTCGCCGATCGCGGCCAGATCATCGACCGCCATCCGCGTCGCCGCCCACGCGCTGGCCGCACCATCCAGGCAAAGGACGGTGATCAGGACCAGTCGCAGGAGCAGGCGGATCGACATCGGAAAAAGCGGGCACCAGGTTGTCTATACGAGAGACATATCACTTCGAGAAATCGGGTGTCAACCGTTTGTGCGCCGCGGCATCGAAATTGCTGGCGGCAGTTGTATAGACATGACATGCTTTTCCCATGGAGACGCCCAAGCCGCACTACCTCAAGCTGAAGCAGTACATCCTCCGCCACATCACCAATGGCGACTGGCCGCCGTTGAGCCGGGTGCCCAGCGAGAACGATCTGGTGGTCAAGTTCGGCGTCTCGCGGATGACCGTCAACCGCGCGTTGCGCGAACTCAGCGACTCCGGCGTGCTCACCCGCGTGCAGGGCGTCGGCACCTTCGTCGCCGGCCCGAAGGCCGAGTCCGCCATGTTCGAGGTGCGCAGCATCCGCGAGGAAATCGTCGCGCGCGGACAGGTCCACAGCGTGCAGGTGCTGATCGGCGAGGCGGTGGTCGCGCGTCCCACCGTCACCAGCCAGTTCGGTCTGGAATCCGGCGCCGAACTGTTCCACACTCGCCTGCTGCACAAGGCCAACGGCAAGCCGTTGCAGCTGGAGGATCGCTTCGTCAATCCGGCCAGCGCGCCGGACTACCTGGGCATCGATTTCCAGACCGAGATTCCGCACCAGTACCTGATGCGCGTGGCGCCGCTGGAGCGCACCGAACACGTCATCGAGGCCGAGACCGCCAACAAGCGGCTGGCCGCGCAACTGGAGATCGCCGAGGGCGATCCCGTGCTGGTGCTGACCCGCCGCACCTGGTCGCGCGGCCAGGTCGTCACCTGGGTCCGCCTCACCTACCCCGCTTCCCGCTATCGGTTCGTCGGCACCTTCCAGGTCGGCGCCACCATCACTCCCGGAGGATAATCATGACCGCCACCGATCCCTCGCGCACCGCCGGTGCCCGTCCCGTCCGCGCGCCGCGCGGCACCGACCTGCATTGCCGCAGCTGGCTGACCGAAGCGGCCTACCGCATCTCAGAACAACCTGGATCCGGACGTGGCCGAGCGCCCGGACGAACTGGTCGTGTACGGCGGCATCGGCCGCGCCGCGCGCAACTGGGCCTGCTTCGACAAGATCCTGGAAACCCTGCGCACGCTGGGCGACGACGAGACCCTGCTGATCCAGTCCGGCAAGCCGGTCGGCGTGTTCCGCACCCACGCCGACGCGCCGCGCGTGCTGCTCGCCAATTCCAACCTGGTTCCGCACTGGGCCACCTGGGACCACTTCAACGAGCTCGATAAGAAGGGCCTGATGATGTACGGCCAGATGACCGCCGGCAGCTGGATCTACATCGGCAGCCAGGGCATCGTCCAGGGCACCTACGAAACCTTCGTCGAACTCGGCCGCCAACACTACGGCGGCGACTGGTCCGGCAAGTGGATCCTCACCGCCGGCCTCGGCGGCATGGGCGGTGCGCAGGCGCTGGCGGCGACGCTGGCCGGCGCCAGCAGCATCGTCATCGAATGCCAGGAATCGCGCATCGACTTCCGCATGCGCACCCGTTACGTGGACTTCAAGGCCCGGAGCATCGAGGAGGCGCTGGAGATCATCCGCACCACCGATCGCCCGGTCTCGGTCGGCCTGCTCGGCAACGCCGCCGAACTGCTGCCCAGGTTCGTCGAGCTGGCGCGCCAGGGCGTGGCCAGGCCGGACGCGGTCACCGACCAGACCTCCGCGCATGATCTGATCAACGGCTACCTGCCGGCCGGCTGGACGGTCGAGCAGTGGGTCGCCGCGCGCAATGGCGGCGACGCCGAGCGCGCCGCGCTGACCGACGCCGCCGCCGATTCCTGCGCCGTCCACGTCAAGGCGATGCTCGATTTCCACCACATGGGCGTGCCGACGATCGACTACGGCAACAACATCCGCCAGGTCGCCAAGGATCGCGGCGTCGCCAACGCCTTCGATTTCCCCGGCTTCGTCCCCGCCTGCATCCGCCCGCTGTTCTGCCGTGGCATGGGCCCGTTCCGCTGGGTCGCGCTGAGCGGCGATCCGGAGGACATCTACAAGACCGACGCCAAGATCAAGGAACTGTTCCCCGACAACGGCCATCTGCACCGCTGGCTGGATCAGGCGCGCGAGCGCATCGCCTTCCAGGGCCTGCCCGCGCGCATCTGCTGGCTGGGCCTGGGCGAGCGCCACCGCGCCGCGCTGGCGTTCAACGAGATGGTCCGCAACGGCGAACTCAAGGCGCCGATCGTGATCGGCCGCGATCACCTCGACTGCGGTTCCGTCGCCAGCCCCAACCGCGAGACCGAAGGCATGCGCGACGGCTCCGACGCGGTCTCCGACTGGCCGCTGCTGAACGCGATGCTGGCGACGTCCGGCGGCGCCACCTGGGTCAGCCTGCACCACGGCGGCGGCGTCGGCATGGGCTTCTCCCAGCATTCGGGCGTGGTCATCGTCTGCGACGGCAGCGAGGCCGCCGACCAGCGCCTGTCGCGCGTCCTGTTCAACGACCCGGCGATGGGCGTGATGCGCCACGCCGACGCCGGCTACGAGGACGCCCTCGCCTGTGCCCGCGAACACCACCTGCACCTGCCTGCCATCACCGGATAAGCCTTAATGTTGAATCTCGTTCCCGGCCAGCTGTCGCTGGCCCAGATCCGCACCATCGCCAACACCTTCGAACCCATCCAGCTGGATCCCGCCTGCCTGCCGGGTGTGCGCGCGTCCGCCGAGACGGTGCAGTCGATCGTCGCCGCCGGCGCGCCCGCCTACGGCATCAACACCGGCTTCGGCAAACTCGCCAAGGTGCATATCCCGGTCGAGCAACTGGAGCAGTTGCAGACCAACCTGGTGCGCTCGCACGCGGTCGGCATGGGTCCGCTGCTGGACGACGACACCGTGCGCCTGATCCTGGCGCTGAAAATCGCCTCGCTGGCGCGCGGTTTCTCCGGCGTGCGCGAGGAAACCCTGCAAGCCCTGATCGCGATGTACAACGCGCAGATCTGGCCGTGCATCCCCTCGCAGGGTTCGGTCGGCGCATCCGGCGATCTGGCGCCGCTGTCGCACCTGAGCCTGGCCGCGATGGGCGAAGGCCAGGTCCGCGTCAACGGTGAATTGCGCGACGCCGGCGAAGCGCTGCACGCGGCCGGCATCACCCCGATCAAGCTCGCCGCCAAGGAGGGCCTGGCCCTGCTCAACGGCACCCAGGTGTCCACCGGCATCGCCCTGCGCGCCCTGTTCGCCGCCGAACAGGTCTACTCGGCCGCGGTGCTGGCCGGCGCGCTGAGCGTGGACGCCGCCTGCGGATCCGACGCGCCGTTCGATCCGCGCATCCACGCCGTGCGCGGCCAGCCCGGCCAGATTGAGGTCGCCGCCGAATACCTGCGCCTGCTGCACGGCAGCGCCATCCGCGAATCGCATCGCCACCACGACACCCGCGTGCAGGATCCCTACAGCCTGCGCTGCCAGCCGCAGGTCATGGGCGCCTGCCGCGATCAGTTGCAGCAGGCCGCGCGCACGCTGTGGATCGAAGCCAACGCGGTGTCCGACAACCCGCTGGTGTTCACCGACACCGGCGACGTCATCTCCGGCGGCAATTTCCACGCCGAGCCGGTGGCTTTCGCCGCCGATCAGATCACGATTGCCATTTCCGAAGTCGGCGCGCTGTCCGAGCGCCGCATCGCTCTGCTGATCGACGCCAGCATCTCCGGCCTGCCGGCGTTCCTGGTGGCCGAGCCGGGCATCAACTCCGGCTTCATGATCGCCCACGTCACCGCCGCCGCGCTTGCCAGCGAGAACAAGACCCTCGCCCATCCGGCCAGCGTCGATTCGCTGCCGACCTCCGCCAACCAGGAGGATCACGTCAGCATGGCGACCTTCGCCGCGCGCAAGGCCGGCGACGTGGCGACCAACGTGCGCCGCATCGTCGCCATCGAGCTGCTGGCCGCCGCCCAGGGCATCGACTTCCGTCGTCCGCTGAAGTCCTCCGAGCTGCTGGAAGCCGCCCACGCCCGCATCCGCGCCGAAGTCCCGCACTACGGCGAGGACCGCTACCTGGCGCCGGAGATGCAGGCATTGGAAGCGCTGGTCGCCAGCGGTACATTGACCACCTTCGTCGACATGCCGCTCGGGGTATCCGCGTGATTCCAGGCTGGAAAGGCCGCATCGATCCGCCCGGCGACGGCGACACCCGCCGCTGGCACCAGATCGTCGCCACGCCCGAGGCCGGCGCGCCCGCCGGCGTGGCGCTGGTGGGTTTCGCCTGCGACGAAGGCATCCGCCGCAACAACGGCCGCACCGGCGCGGCGCAGGGCCCGATGGTCCTGCGCGCGGCGCTGTCCAACCTTCCGGTCCGCGACGACGCCCCGCTGTACGACGCGGGCGACGTGGTCTGCGAAGGCGAGGATCTGGAAGGCGCGCAGGCGGCGTTCGGCGCCCGCATCGCCGCCCTGCTCGACGCCGGCCATCTGCCGGTCGGCCTGGGGGGCGGGCACGAGATCGCCTTCGCCAGCTACCAGGGCCTGATCGGGCACCTGCGCGATCGTCGTCCACGCGTGGGCATCGTCAACTTCGACGCGCATTTCGATCTGCGCCAGCAGCCGGTCGGCAGTTCCGGCACGCCGTTCCTGCAGGCGCTGGATCACGCCGCCGGCATCGGCCTGGACGCGCAGTACCTGTGCCTGGGCATCAGCGCCTCGGCCAATACCCGCCAGTTGTTCGAGACCGCCCGCCAGCGGGGCGTGCGCTATCTGCTCGACGACGAGATGGACATGCGGCGGCTGGACCTGTGCCAGCAGCGCGTGGCCGACTGGCTGCGCGATGTCGACCTGATCTACCTGACCATCTGCCTGGACGTGCTGCCGCACGCGATGGCGCCCGGCGTCAGCGCACCCAGCGCCCGCGGCGTGCCGCTGGAGGTGCTGGAGCCGCTGCTGGAAACCATCGCGGCCACCGGCAAGGTCGCGCTGATGGACGTGGCGGAACTGTCGCCGCCGTTCGACCGCGACAACGGCACCGCCCGGGTCGCCGCCCGCCTGATCCACCGCGCGGCGCACGCCATCCGCGGCTGAGCCCGCCAATGTGACAAAACTCTTGACTCTTGACCAAGGTCAAGGGTGCAGAATGGCGCCATTCCGAACCGGAGAACGCCATGAACATCGGCCAATTGGCGCGCCTGGCGGGCGTGCCCATCGATACCGTCCGCTACTACGAGCGGCAGCAGCTGCTGCCGCCACCCAGCCGCACGCCCCGCCGGCTACCGCCGCTACGAAGGCTCGGACGTCACCCGCTGACCTTCATCCGCCGCGCGAAGGCACTCGGCTTCACCCTCGATGAAGTCCGCGATCTGCTGGACATCAGCGCCGGACGTGAGGACATGGGCCAGATGAAGGCCGCCGCCGCCAGCAAGCTCGCCGTTGTCGAGGAGCGGCTGGCCGAGATGACCCGCATGCGCGATGCGCTGCGCACCCTGGTCGACGCCTGCCCCGGCCACGGTGACCTGAGCGAATGCCCGATCGTCGCCGCACTCGCGGAGGAACCGAAATGAGCGGGTCCTGCCATTCGCACGACAAGCCGGATGCCAACAAGGCGCAAGGCGGATGCTGCGGTGGCTGCTCGCCCTCCACGCCGACCTCGGCGCGTGACCCGGTCTGCGGCATGAGCGTGGATCCCGCCACCACGCCGCATCACGTCGAACACGACGGCCAGACCTATCACTTCTGTTCGGCAGGCTGCCGCAGCAAATTCGTTGCCGATCCGCCACGCTGGCTGGCGCCGAAACGCGAGCCCGAACCGGCGGTGCCAGGCGCGCGATACACCTGTCCCATGCATCCTAAAATCGTCCGCGACGGTCCCGGCACCTGCCCGATCTGTGGCATGGCGCTGGAACCGATGATGCCCTCGCTGGACGACGGCGAAAATCCGGAACTCATCGACTTCCGCCGTCGCTTCTGGTGGACCCTGCCGATGAGCGTGGCGACCCTGGTGCTGGCGATGTTCGGCCAGTACTTCCACGGCCTGTCGCCGACCACGCGCACCTGGATCGAGCTGGTGCTGAGCACGCCGGTGGTGCTGTGGGCGGCCTGGCCGTTCTTCCAGCGCTGGGCGCAGTCCATCCGCAACCGCAGCCCCAACATGTGGACGCTGATCGGCACCGGCGTCGGCGCGGCCTACGGCTACAGCGTGGTGGCGACGGTGGCGCCGGATCTGTTCCCCGCCTCGTTCCACGAACACGGCCGGGTCGGCGTGTACTTCGAGGCCGCCGCGATCATCGTCTCGCTGACCCTGCTGGGCCAGTTGCTGGAACTGAAGGCGCGTTCGCAGACCTCGGCGGCAATCAAGGCGCTGCTCGGACTCGCCCCCAAGACCGCCCGCCGCCTGCGCGAGGGTGGCCATGAAGAGGACATCGAACTCTCCCACGTCCACGTCGGCGATCGCCTGCGCGTGCGCCCCGGTGAAAAGGTGCCGGTGGACGGTGTGGTGATCGAAGGCCGTTCGCACATCGACGAGTCGATGCTGACCGGCGAACCGGTGCCGGTGTCCAAGGAAAACGGCGACAGCGTGATCGGCGCCACCATCAACGGTTCCGGCAGCCTGATCATCCGCGCCGAGCGGGTCGGCAGCGACAGCGTGCTCGCCCAGATCGTGCAACTGGTGGCGCAGGCACAACGTTCGCGCGCACCGATGCAGCGGCTGGCCGACAAGGTGTCGTTCTGGTTCGTGCTGGCGGTACTGGCCGCGGCCGTGCTGACCTTCCTGGGCTGGGGCCTGTTCGGTCCGGAGCCTTCGTGGACCTACGCCGTGCTCAATGCGGTCTCGGTGTTGATCATCGCCTGTCCGTGTGCGCTGGGCCTGGCCACGCCGATGTCGATCATGGTCTCCACCGGTCGCGCCGCGCAGCTGGGCGTGTTGTTCCGCGACGCCGAGGCCATCGAAACGCTGCGCAAGGTCGACACCCTCATCGTCGACAAGACCGGCACGCTCACCGAAGGCCGTCCGGCGTTCCGCACGCTGATTCCGGCGAGCGGATTCGAGGAGAACGAAGCGCTGCGGCTGGCCGCCAGCCTGGACGCCGGCAGCGAGCATCCGCTGGCGCACGCCATCGTCGCCGAAGCGCGCGAGCGCGGCATCGCGCTGGCGCCAACGCAGGATTTCGAATCCTCCAGCGGCATCGGCGTGCGCGGTCACGTGGACGGCCACGTGCTGGCGCTGGGCAACACCGCGCTGATGCAGGAAACCGGCGTGGACGTGTCGGCACTGGACGCCGACGCCCGCCGCCTGCGCGCGGAGGGCGCCAGCGTGATGTTCCTGGCCGTGGACGGCCGCGCCGCCGGCCTGATCGCGGTGGCCGATCCGATCAAGATCACCACGCCTTCGGCGCTGCGCGCGTTGCAGGCGATCGGCGTGCGCATCGTGATGGCCACCGGCGACGGCGAACGCACCGCGCAGGCGGTGGCGTCGCAGGTCGGCATCGACGAGGTCCACGGCGAAGTGCGTCCGGCCGACAAGGCCGCGCTGGTCGCCCGCCTGAAGGCCGAAGGCCGGGTGGTGGCGATGGCCGGCGACGGCATCAACGACGCCCCCGCCCTCGCCTCCGCCGACGTCGGCATCGCCATGGGCACCGGCACCGACGTGGCGATGTCCAGCGCGCAGGTCACCCTGGTCAAGGGCGATCTGGGCGGCATCGTCCGCGCCAAGGCATTGTCCGAAGCGACCGTGCGCAACATGCGCCAGAACCTGGGCTTCGCGTTCTTCTACAACGCCCTGGGCGTACCGGTCGCCGCCGGCCTGCTGTACCTGTTCGGCGGCCCGTTGCTGTCGCCAATGCTGGCCGCGCTGGCAATGAGCCTGAGTTCGGCCTCGGTGGTCGCCAACGCGCTGCGCCTGCGTCACCAGTCGCTGCCGATGATCGCCTGAAGCCGTTGGCCCCGTGGACGGATGCGCCGCTAGAATGCGGCGCATCCTTCAGGCACGGGGTCCGGCCGCACATGGAAGATTCGCAAACCCGGCCAGGCGCGGCCTCTCCCTGGCGCTACCTGCTGCTGGTCGCCGTGCCGCTGCTGGCGGCGCTCCTACTCTCGCGCTGGCCGGTGGCGATGTCCGTGCCGGCCACGCCCGTCACCGCCGACGCCACGCACGCCGGCACGACCACCACTCCGCTGTCCCTGTTCCTGCTGCAACTGCTGGTGGTGCTGTCCGTGGCCAAGGGCGCGGGCTGGCTGCTTCGCCGCTTCGGCCAACCGGCGGTGATCGGCGAAATGGCCGCCGGCCTGCTGCTGGGCCCGCTGCTGTTCGGCGCCGTGATGCCGGAAACCCAGGCGTGGCTGTTCGCGCCCGCCTCGCTCGGCGCGCTCGGACTGATCAGCCAGTTGGGCGTGCTGATGTTCCTGTTCGTCGCCGGCGCGGAACTGGAACTGTCCACCCTGCATGGCCGCCGCGCCTTCGCCCTGCTGGTCAGCCACAGCGGCATCGCATTGCCGTTCCTGTGCGGCGTGCTGCTGGCATTCGCGTTGTTCGATGCGCACGCGCCGGCCGGCGTCGGTTTCCCCAACTTCGCGCTGTTCATGGGCGTGTCGCTCAGCATCACCGCCTTCCCGGTGCTGCTGCGCATTCTGTCCGATCGCGGCATCACCCACACCCCGCTCGGTCGCATCGCAATCGCCTGCGCCGCGCTGGGCGACGCCAGCGCATGGTGCCTGCTGGCCGCCATCGTCGCCTCGGTACAGGCGACCGGCTGGTCCTCGGCACTGATCAGCCTGCTGGGCACGCTGGTGTTCGCGCTGGTGATGGTCACGCTGGTACGGCCCTGGCTGTCGCGCCGGCCGGTCGCCCCGAACGCGAGGGCCACCACCTTATCGGCCTGCTGCTGATGGCGCTGGCCGCCGCGCTGTTCACCAAACTGCTGGGCATCCATGCCCTGTTCGGTGCCTTCCTGGCCGGCATCGCGGTATCCGGCAATGCCCGCCTGCGCGAGTTGCTGATCCAAAAGGTGGAACCCTTCGCCATCTCGCTGCTGCTGCCGCTGTTCTTTGATGACCGGCCTGCGCCTGCGCGTGGACGGCTGGCAGGCCAGCGACCTGCTGCTGTGCGTGGTGGTGATCCTCGTCGCCAGCGTCGGCAAGGGCCTGGGCACCTGGCTGGCCGCGCGCAGCGCGGGCATGCCGCGGACCGACGCGCTGCGTCTGGGCGCGCTGATGAACACACGCGGCCTGATGGAACTGATCGTGCTCAACCTGGGCTACGAGATGGGCCTGATCGGTGACCGCCTGTTCGCGGTGCTGGTGATCATGGCGCTGGTGACCACCGCGATGACCGGCCCGCTGCTCAACCTCATCGAACGCCGCGCGCGCTCGACGCAGCGCACCTAGCGCGGCGACGCACACATAGCCCCTC
>OFCY01000007.1_pt1 | contig 55954 bp, 54 predicted proteins | sample 1520981 | NCBI WGS metagenome assembly OFCY01 (sample SAMEA2532533, study PRJEB24079) | metagenome
CTACCCGGGACGGCGCTCCTACCACGCGGAATGCGGCCACGGTAGGAGCGGCCTCCGGCCGCGAGCTTTTTCCATCCGGTCACGAACCTTTGCACCCGCCCGCAAGATTCCCCCGAAGCTCAATCCACCTTGCGGATCCGCGAGGAATTCCGGCTCATCAACCGGAACCGCGTGTGATCCGACAGGTGCCGGGTGACCCCGTGCAGCAGGCGGTAGCGCCAGCCCGGCACCACGATCACGCGCCCGCGCTCCAGTCCGTCGATGCCGGCACGCGCGACGGCGTCGGCCTGCAACCACAGCTTCCTCGGCAGCTTGTCCATCATCGCGCGGGTGCCGGTGACGTCGTGGAATTCCGACCAGGTGAAGCCGGGGCAGAGCGCGCAGACCTTCATGCCGCGATCGGCGTTTTCCTGCGCCAGCGACTCGCTGAACTTGATCAGGAAAGCCTTGGCGGCCGCATACAGGGTCTGGCCGTTGGAACCGGGCATCAGTCCGGCGAACGAGGCCACGTTGAGGATGCGGCCGTCCGGAAAGCCGCGCAGCGACGGCAGCAGTCGCCAGGTCAGTTCGCACACGGCATGGATCATCACCTGCAGGAACGCCGCGTGGTCCGGCCATTCGCGATTCTGGTAGCGGCCGGGCACGCCGAAGCCGGCGTTGTTGACCAGCACGCGCACGGCCAGGCCGCGTGCCTGGATGGCGTCGCACAGCTGGGCCACGCCATCGGCGGCGGCGAGATCGGCGGCAATCACTTCCACCGCACCCGCGGGCGCAGTTCCGCCGCCAGCGCTTCCAGGCGTTCCCGCCGGCGCGCGGTCAGGATCAGCGGTACGCCGCGGCGCGCGTACTCGCGCGCGATTTCCGCACCGATGCCGCTGGAGGCGCCGGTGATCAGGGCGTAACCGGAAAGCGTGGAGGACATGCGCGGACTCCTGTCGATGCAGAAAGCGGGGTTCCGCCGCATGGTAATGCGTGCGGTCGCGCTTGCCGGAAATCCCACATCGGCTATCCTTGCGCGCCCACTGGACAGGAATTGGTCTTATGCGCCGCAAGATTGTGGCCGGAAACTGGAAGCTCCACGGCGACCGCCAGTTCGCCTATGCCCTGATGGACGAGATTGCCGCGGGCCTGCCGCTGGCGGGGGTGGACGTGCTGATCCTGCCGCCGCTGCCGTATCTGGGCGAACTGGTCGAGGACTACGTGCCGCAGGGCTTCGCGCTGGGTTCGCAGGACGTGAGCAGCAACGAGAAGGGGGCCTATACCGGTGAAGTCTCCGCTTCGATGCTGGTCGATGTCGGTGCCTCCCATGGCCTGGTCGGCCACTCCGAGCGCCGCCAGTACCACCACGAGGACAATGAACTGGTCGCGCGCAAGTTCATCGCCGCCCGCAACGCCGGCCTGGTGCCGGTGCTGTGCCTGGGCGAAAGCCTGGCGCAGCGGGACGCGGGCGAGACCGAGGCGGTGGTCGGCGCGCAGCTGCGGGCGGTGCTGGACGCCGCCGGGGTGGAGGCGTTCGAACGGGCCGTCGTGGCCTATGAACCGGTCTGGGCCATCGGCACCGGCCGCAATGCGACACCGGCCCAGGCTCAGGCCGTTCATGCATTCATCCGTGGCGAAGTGGCCGGACGCGATGCTAGAATCGCTGATTCGCTGCCCATCCTGTATGGCGGCAGCGTCAAGCCCGACAACGCCGCGGAACTGTTCGCGCAGCCTGATGTCGATGGAGGGCTGGTGGGTGGTGCGTCGTTGGTGGCGCGCGATTTTCTCGCCATCGCGAAAGCGGCGGCGGAGCGGGGCTGACCCCCTGCGGGTCCGGCCACGGCCGGGCCTTCCAACCTGTTTCGGGACGAATTCGAAATGATGCTGATCCTCAATGTGGTCTACGTGCTGATCGCCATCGCGATCATCGCGCTGGTGCTGATGCAGCGCGGCTCGGGCGCGCAGGCCGGGTCCGGCTTCGGCGCCGGTGCCTCCGGCACGGTGTTCGGTGCGCGCGGCGCGTCCAACTTCCTGTCCAAGAGCACCAAGTGGCTGGCGATCGCCTTCTTCGGCATCACCCTGTTCATGGCCTGGCACGCTTCGCACAGCGCGCGTCCGACCACCCAGCAGAACCTGGGCGTGATGACCCAGCAGCAGACGCCGACGGGCGCTCCCGCCGCCGCGGGTGAGCTGTCCGCACCCGCGCAGCCGACCACGGTGCCCGCCGCACCGGCCGCCCAGCCGCAGCCGACCCCGACCACCGTGCCGAGCGCCCCGGCGCAGCAGGCGCCGGAAGCCGGCAGCCAGTCCACGCCGGCCCAGCCGCCGGTGCAGGCACCGGCACAGGGCGGTTGAACCGGGATACAATACCGGCCCGCAATCGGTGACCGGTTGCGAAGTTTCAAAGCCCAGGTGGCGGAATTGGTAGACGCACTACCTTGAGGTGGTAGCGGCGAAAGCTGTAGGGGTTCGAGTCCCCTCTTGGGCACCAATCGAAGCGGCAACCGGCGACACGCCGGTCCGGCCGCGGCAATGGAAAGAAAAGCCCGCGCAAGCGGGCTTTTCTTTTGTCCGTGAAAAACGCCGCATACAGCTTCGTAAACGTTTACTAGTCAGTTCACTAACCGGTACAATTCCGCCGATCCATTCCAGGCCAGGTACGAACTGCGGAAGGGCCAGGATCGGGTCGGTCACCGCCGCCTGCGGCGGGACACGGTGGATGCCGCGGCCGGGCCCGAGTCACCTCGACCGCTGCTCCTTGCGCACCCGCGCAAACCGCGCGTACCACGCGGTCCCACAGCGGAATGCAGTGCCCCACCAACGGCGACACGTCAAAAGGCGTGCAGGCCGGACGCGGGGCAAGTAGGACAAGAAGAGAAACGCGAGTGCTGGCCAACTATCTGCCGACCCTGTTGTTCCTGATCGTCGCCACCGGCATCGGCATCGCGCTGATCCTGGCGGGACGCTTCCTCGGCCCGCGGCGCCCCGATGCGCAGAAGCTGTCGCCGTATGAATGCGGCTTCGAGGCCTTCGAAGACGCGCGCATGAAGTTCGACGTGCGCTATTACCTGATTGCCATCCAGTTCATCGTCTTCGACCTGGAAATCATCTTTATCGTCCCGTGGACCCTGGTCTTCCAGGAGCTCGGCGCCCGCGCACTGGTCACCATGGGCCTGTTCGTCGGCATGCTGTTCCTCGGCTTCATTTACGTTTGGAAGAAGGGAGCGCTCGAATGGGAGTGATCCAGACCCTCGACCGCCTGATGACCAACCCGATCCCGGAAGGGCGGGTGGACGACATCCTGCGGCCGGAAGGCGACAACCCGCTGCTGGAAAAGGGCTACGTGACCACCAGCGTCGACGCGCTGATGAACTGGGCGCGCACCGGCTCGATGTGGCCGATGACCTTCGGCCTGGCCTGTTGCGCGGTCGAGATGATGCACGCGGGCGCCTCGCGCCTGGACCTGGACCGCTACGGCGTGGTGTTCCGCCCGTCGCCGCGCCAGTCCGACGTGATGATCGTCGCCGGCACCCTGGTCAACAAGATGGCCCCGGCGTTGCGCAAGGTCTACGACCAGATGCCCGACCCCAAGTGGGTGATCTCGATGGGCAGCTGCGCCAACGGCGGCGGTTACTACCACTACTCGTATTCGGTGGTGCGCGGTTGCGACCGCATCGTGCCCGTCGACGTGTACGTGCCGGGTTGCCCGCCGACCGCCGAAGCGCTGGTCTACGGCATCCTGCAGTTGCAGAAGAAGATCTGGCGCACGCAGACCATCGCGCGCTGAGCGCGCCGGCCTGCTTCCCGTTCCACCTGTTTTCCTTTCCGAGAGCACGCTACGCCCCATGGCCGAGCAAGCTGCAAATTTCACCGACCGGTTGCGCGCGCGCTTCGCTGATGCGGTGATCACGGTTGCCGGAATCCGCGAAGAGGTCACCCTCGAGGTGCCGTCCGCGTCCTGGCATGAGGTCTGCCGCGCCCTGCGCGACGAGTTCGGATTCGAGCAGGCGGTCGACGTCTGCGGTGTCGACTACCTGGGCTACGGTAGTGCGGAGTGGGACACCTCGGACGTCTCGTCCGAAGGGTTCAGCCGTGGCGTCGAGGGCTTTGGCCCGGGCCGCTTCGACTGGGAACAGCGTCCGCGCGGCGCCGGTCCCGAGCGCCGCTTCGCCGTCGTCCTGCACCTGCTGTCGTACCAGCACAACCAGCGCCTGCGGGTGCGTTGCTTCGCGCCGAACGATGACCTGCCGGTGGTGGCCTCGGTCACCGACCTGTGGCCGGGCGCCAACTGGTTCGAGCGCGAAGCGTTCGACCTGTACGGCATCGTGTTCGAAGGCCATCCGGACCTGCGCCGCATCCTGACCGACTACGGTTTCGTCGGCCATCCGTTCCGCAAGGACTTCCCGCTGATCGGCAACGTCGAAGTGCGCTACGACGAAGAGAAGAAGCGCGTGGTCTACGAGCCGGTCACCTCGGTCGAGCCGCGTGTCGGCGTGCCGCGCGTGATTCGCGACGACGCGCGCTACCAGACCGCGATCGGCGAAGCCGCCGCGGGCGAGGGCAGCAAGTGATGAGTACGCAACAGTCCCCCACCGCGTTTGCGAGCAATCCTGAAGAGTCCAAGCAGGAAATCCGCAACTACACGATGAACTTCGGCCCGCAGCATCCCGCGGCGCACGGCGTTCTCCGCCTGATCCTGGAAATGGACGGCGAAACCATCATGCGCGCCGACCCGCACGTCGGCCTGCTGCATCGTGGCACCGAGAAGCTGGCCGAGTCCAAGCCGTTCAACCAGTCGATCGGCTACATGGATCGCCTGGACTACGTGTCGATGATGTGCAACGAGCACGCCTACGTGCGCGCCATCGAGACCCTGATGGGCATCGAGGCGCCGGAACGCGCGCAGTACATCCGCACGATGTTCGACGAGATCACCCGCATCCTGAACCACCTGATGTGGATCGGCTCCAACGCGCTCGACCTGGGTGCGATGGCGGTGATGCTGTACGCCTTCCGCGAGCGCGAGGAGCTGATGGACTGCTACGAGGCGGTCAGCGGCGCGCGCATGCACGCAACCTACTACCGCCCGGGTGGCGTCTACCGCGACCTGCCGGACCGGATGCCGAAGTACAAGGAATCGCCGTGGCGCAAGGGCCAGGCGCTGAAGCGCCTGAACAACGCGCGCGACGGGTCGATGCTGGACTTCCTGGAAGATTTCACCCGCGAGTTCCCCAAGCGCGTCGACGAGTATGAAACCCTGCTCACCGACAACCGCATCTGGAAGCAGCGCACCGTCGGCATCGGCGTGATCAGCCCGGAACAGGCCCGCGCCTGGGGCATGACCGGCGTGATGCTGCGCGGCGTCACCATCCCCTGGGATCTGCGCAAGAAGCAGCCTTATGCCAAGTACGATGCGGTCGACTTCGACATCCCGCTGGGCGTCGAGGGTGATTGCTACGACCGCTACCTGGTCCGCGTGGCCGAGATGCGCGAATCCAACCGCATCATCGCCCAGTGCGTGAAGTGGCTGAGGGCCAACCCCGGCCCGGTGATGGTCAAGAACTTCAAGGTCGCCCCTCCCAAGCGCGAGGAGATGAAGGACGACATGGAAGCGCTGATCCATCACTTCAAGCTGTTCAGCGAAGGCTACTGCGTGCCGGCCGGCGAGACCTACTCGGCGGTGGAAGCCCCCAAGGGCGAATTCGGCTGCTACCTGGTGTCAGACGGCGCCAACAAGCCGTTCCGGGTCAAGCTGCGCGCGCCGGGCTTCGCCCATCTTTCTTCCATGGATGCCATCGTTCGCGGCCACATGCTGCCGGACGTGGTCGCCATGATTGGTACTTACGATCTGGTTTTCGGTGAGGTGGACCGATGAGGGCCACAGGCAATTTCGAGGCGACGCAGAACGTCGATCCCCTGGTGGCGCTGAGCGACAAGACGCGCGCGCATATCGATCATTGGCTGACCAAGTTCCCGCCCGACCGCAAGCGGTCGGCGGTGCTGCAGGGTCTGCATGCCGCGCAGGAGCAGAACGGCGGCTGGCTGAGCGACGAACTGATCGCCGCGGTCGCCAAGTATCTGGACATCCCGCCGGTGTGGGCCTACGAGGTCGCCAGCTTCTACTCGATGTTCGAGACCGAGAAGGTCGGCCGCAACAACGTCGCCTTCTGCACCAACATCAGCTGCTGGCTCAACGGCGCCGAGGATCTGGTCAAGCACGCCGAGAAGAAGCTCGGTTGCAGGCTGGGCGAGTCCACCGCCGATGGCCGGGTGTTCCTGAAGCGGGAAGAAGAATGCGTCGCCGCCTGCTGCGGCGCGCCGGTGGTCGTGATCAACGGCCATTACCACGAGAAGCTGACGCCGGCCCAGGTCGACGAACTGCTGGACGGGCTGGAGTAAGCGCATGGCACATCATCCGCACACATCCGAAGGTTACGGCCCGGTGGGCCCGGCGCCGAAGGAGCACCAGGTCGTCTACACCACGCTGCATTTCGACAAGCCGTGGTCGTACGAGAACTATCTGAAGACCGGCGGCTACAGCGCGCTGCGCAAGATCCTCGAAGAGAAGATCCCGCCGGCCGATGTGGTCGAGATGGTCAAGCAGTCCGGCCTGCGCGGCCGCGGCGGCGCGGGCTTCCCGACCGGCCTGAAGTGGAGCTTCATGCCCAAGGGCGACATGCAGAAGTACATCCTCTGCAACTCCGACGAATCCGAGCCGGGCACCGCCAAGGATCGCGACATCCTGCGCTTCAACCCGCACGCGGTCATCGAGGGCATGGCGATCGCCTGCTACGCCACCGGTTCCACCGTGGGCTACAACTACCTGCGCGGCGAGTTCCACCACGAGCCGTTCGAGCACCTGGAAGAGGCCACCGCCGAAGCCTACAAGCACGGCTGGCTGGGCAAGAACATCCTGGGCTCCGGCATCGACATCGACATCTTCAACGCGCTGGGCGCGGGTGCCTACATCTGCGGCGAAGAGACCGCGCTGATGGAGTCGCTGGAAGGCAAGAAGGGCCAGCCGCGCTTCAAGCCGCCGTTCCCGGCCAACTTCGGCCTGTACGGCAAGCCGACCACCATCAACAACACCGAGACCTACGCCTCGGTGCCGGCGATCATCCGCAACGGCGCGGAGTGGTTCCTCAACCTGGGCAAGCCCAACAACGGCGGCCCGAAGATCTTCTCGGTCTCCGGCCATGTCGCCCGTCCTGGCAACTACGAAATCCGTCTGGGCACGCCGTTCGCCGAACTGCTGGAAATGGCCGGCGGCATCCGCAACGGCCACAAGATCAAGGCGGTGATTCCGGGTGGTTCCTCGATGCCGGTGCTGCCGGGCGAGACCATGATGGGCCTGACCATGGATTACGACAGCATCCAGAAGGCCGGCTCCGGCCTGGGCTCGGGCGCGGTCGTGGTGATGGACGAGACCACCTGCATGGTGCGCGCCTGCCAGCGCATCGCGCGCTTCTATTTCAAGGAAAGCTGCGGCCAGTGCACGCCGTGCCGCGAAGGCACCGGCTGGATGTACCGCATGCTGACCCGCATCGCCGAACAGAAGGCGACCCTGGACGACCTGCACATGCTGAAGGCCGCCGCCGGCCAGATCGAGGGCCATACCATCTGCGCCTTCGGCGAAGCCGCGGCGTGGCCGGTACAGGGTTTCCTGCGCCACTTCTGGCACGAATTCGAGTACGCGATCGTCAACAAGCGTTTCCTGGTCGACGACCAGCGCGCCGGCACGGTCATTGAAGGCAAGGTGGCCGCATGAGTGCGCAGCCCGTCAACCCGAACCTCCCGCCCGACCACGTCACCGTCTTCATCGACGGTGTCGAGATGGCCGCGCCAAAGGTTTCAATGATCATCCAGGCCGCGGACAAGGCCGGGATTCCGATTCCGCGCTTCTGCTACCACGAGAAGCTGCCGATCGCGGCCAACTGCCGCATGTGCCTGGTCGATGTCGAGAAGATGCCCAAGCCGGCGCCGGCCTGCGCCACGCCGGTCATGGACGGCATGAAGATCCAGACCCGCAGCGAGAAGGCGCTGAAGTCGCAGCGCAACGTGATGGAGTTCCTGCTGATCAACCATCCGCTCGACTGCCCGATCTGCGATCAGGGCGGCGAGTGCGAACTGCAGGATCTGTCGCTGGGCTACGGCCGCTCCGTGAGCCGTTTCCAGGAGCGCAAGCGCGTGGTGCCCGACGAGGACATCGGTCCGCTGGTCGCCACCGAGATGACCCGCTGCATCCAGTGCACGCGCTGCGTGCGCTTCACCGCGGACGTCGCCGGCACCTACGAGCTGGGCGGCATGTACCGCGGCGAGAACCTGCAGATCGGCACCTATGACGGCAAGCCGCTGACCACCGAAATCTCCGGCAACGTCATCGACGTCTGCCCGGTGGGCGCGCTGACCAACAAGGTGTTCCAGTTCCGCGCCCGTCCGTGGGAACTGATCGCGCGCGAATCCGTCGGCTACCACGACGCGATGGGTTCCAACCTGTTCGTGCACTCCCGCCGTGGCCAGGTGCTGCGCACCGTGCCGCGCGAGAACGAAGCGGTCAACGAATGCTGGCTGTCGGATCGCGATCGTTATTCGCACCAGGGCCTGTACAGCGACGACCGCGCGGTCAAGCCGCTGCAGAAGGTCAATGGCGAGTGGCGCGAAGTGTCCTGGTCCGAGGGCCTGGCCGCCGCCGCCGAGATCCTGCGCGGCAACGCCGGCGACGATCTGGGCGTGCTGGCGCACCCGGCCACCTCGAACGAGGAGGGCGGATTGCTGGCCAAGCTGGCCGCCGGCCTCGGCAGCGGCAACCTGGATCACCGCATCAACAACCGCGACTTCTCCGATGGCGCCGTGGCCGAACCGTTCGCGCTGCCGCTGGCGGATATCGAGAAGGCCGACGTCATCGTGCTGTTCGGCACCAACATCCGCCACGAGCTGCCGCTGCTGCACCAGCGCATCCGCAAGGCCCAGCGCAAGGGCGCCAGGGTCCACGTGGTCAACCCGGTCGACTTCGACTTCGCGTTCGGCACCGCCGGCAAGCACATCGTGCCGCCGTCGCAGCTGGCCGGCGCGCTCAACGAAGCCGCCCTGCGCGAAGCCGCCAAGGCCGGCAACCACGCCGTGCTGATCGTCGGCGGCATCGCCGAGAACCATCCGCAGGCTTCGGCGCTGCGGCAGGCCGCCGGCGAATTCGCCGCCGCCACCGGCGCCTCGTTGTGCCGCATCCCGCAGGGCGCCAACGCGGTGGGCCTGGCCCGCCACGGCGTGCTGCCGTCGCGCCGCGACGTGGCCGGCATGTTCGCGGAGCCGCGCAAGGCCTACGTCATCTATGGCATCGAGCCGGGCCTGGACTTCGCCGATACACCGGCCGCCGCGCGCGCGCTGTCGGCGGCCAAGGTGGTGGCGTTCAGCCACTTCGCCTGCAAGTCGACCCGCGACGTCGCCGACGTGATCCTGCCGATCGGTGCGCTGCCGGAAATCGAAGCCACCCTGACCAACCTGGATGGCGCCGAGCAGCGCACCCAGGCCGCCGGCAAGCTGCCGGGCGAGGCCCGCGAGGGCTGGCGCGTGCTGCGCGCGCTCGGCGGCGAGCTGCAACTGCCGTCGTTCGAGTTCACCGATCTGGCCGGCCTGCGTGCCGTCATCGCCAACCCCGCGCCGGTGACCGTTGCCCGTTCGGTGGCACCCGCCACGGCGGGCGAGGGCCTGGAACTCGCGGTCAGCGCGGCGATCTACCGCACCGACGGCACCGTCCGCCGGGCCGAGGCGCTGCAGGCGCATCCGCTCAACACCGGTGCGCGCATCGTGCTGAACCCGGCCGACGCGCAGTCCGCCGGCGTGGCCGAGGGCAGCATTGCCAAGGTCGGTTCGAGCAACGGCACCGCGACACTGCCGGTGGTGATCGATGCCCGCGTGGCCAGGGGCGGTGCCTGGATTGAGAGCGGCTACGGCGCGACCGCGCCGCTGGGCGCCGGACGTGTCACGGTGGTGAGCGCATGAACGAGCTTCTGATCAATGCCGTCGGACCGCTTCGCGAGTGGTTCTTCGCGCTGGGCGACATCGGTGTCGCGTTGTGGATCGTGCTGAAGATCCTGGTGATCGCCATCCGTTGATCATCTCGGTGGCCTTCTACGTGGTCTGGGAACGCAAGCTGATTGGCTGGATGCACGTCCGCCACGGACCGATGTACGTGGGCATGGGCATCTTCCAGGCCTTCGCCGACGTGTTCAAACTGCTGTTCAAGGAATCATCCAGCCCAGCAGCGCGCAGAAGGCGATGTACATCATCGCCCCGCTGATCACGCTGGCGCCGGCGTTCGCCGCCTGGGCGGTGGTGCCGTTCGACGCCAAGCTGGTGCTGTCCAACGCCAACGCGGGCCTGCTGTACCTGCTGGCGATGACCTCGCTGGGCGTGTACGGCATCATCATCGCCGGCTGGGCGTCCAACTCGAAGTACGCGTTCCTGGGTGCGATGCGCTCGGCCGCGCAGGTGGTCAGCTACGAAATCGCGATGGGCTTCGCCCTGGTCGGCGTGCTGATCGCCGCCGGCAGCCTGAACCTGAGCGAGATCGTGATGGCGCAGGCCGGCAACAACGGCTTCTTCGAATGGTTCTGGCTGCCGCTGTTCCCGCTGTTCATCGTGTACTGGGTGTCCGGCGTCGCCGAAACCAACCGCTCGCCGTTCGACGTGGTGGAAGGCGAATCGGAAATCGTCGCCGGCCACATGGTCGAGTATTCGGGCGCGGCGTTCGCGCTGTTCTTCCTGGCCGAATACGCCAACATGATCCTGGTCAGCTTCCTGGTGTCGCTGTTCTTCATGGGCGGTTGGCTGAGCCCGCTGCAGGGCTGGATCACCGCCGACGTGTCGCCCTGGGTGAACTGGATCTGGGCCGGCGGCTGGCCGTGGCTGCTGCTGAAGGTGCTGTTCTTCGCCAGTGCGTACATCTGGTTCCGTGCGAGCTTCCCGCGCTACCGCTACGACCAGATCATGCGGCTGGGCTGGAAGGTGTTCATTCCGCTGACCATCGCGTGGATCGCGGTGACGGCGGTACTGGTGTTCCTTGGCGTGTTCGAGAAGGGTGTCTGACGCAATGAACAAGGTCATCCATTACTTCAAGAGCCTGATGCTGCTCGAGTTGCTGGGCGGACTGTGGCTGACGCTGAAGTACGCGTTCAAGCCGAAGTACACCCTGATGTATCCGATGGAGAAGTTCCCGCAGTCGCCGCGTTTCCGCGGCCTGCACGCGCTGCGCCGCTATCCCAACGGGGAAGAGCGCTGCATCGCCTGCAAGCTGTGCGAGGCGGTCTGCCCGGCGCTGGCCATCACCATCGACTCGGCCCCGCGCGAGGACGGCACCCGCCGCACCACCCGCTACGACATCGACCTGTTCAAGTGCATCTTCTGCGGCTTCTGCGAGGAAAGCTGCCCGGTGGACTCGATCGTGGAGACGCACGTGCTGGAGTACCACTTCGACAAGCGCGGCCAGAACATCGTCACCAAGCCGCAGCTGCTGGCGCTGGGCGATCGGCTGGAAGCCGAAATCGCCGAGCGTCGCGCCGCCGACGCCGCATTCCGCTGAGGTCCAAGAGATGGATTGGGTAAATATCGCTTTCTGGATCTTCGCCGCCATCGCGGCGATCGCCGCCGGCGCGGTGATCAGCGTGCGCAACCCGGTGCACGCCGTGCTGTGCCTCATCCTGACCTTCTTCTCGGTGGCCTGCATCTGGCTGCTGGTCGGGGCCGAGTTCCTCGGCGTGGCGCTGATCCTCGTCTACGTGGGCGCGGTGATGGTGCTGTTCCTGTTCGTGGTGATGATGCTGGACATCGACGTCGCCAAGATGCGCGAGGGCTGGGTGAAGTTCCTTCCGGTCGGCGTGGTGGTCGCGGTCGCCATGCTGGTGCAGATGCTGACCCTGATCGGGGTCAAGGCGCGCACCGCCGCCGCGTTCCCGGACAACGCCGCGGCCGCCGCGGCCGACGTATCGAACACCGCCTGGCTGGCGCGCAGTCTGTTCACCGAATTCCTGCTGCCGTTCGAATTCGCCGCCGTGATCCTGACCGTGGCCGTGGTCGCCGCGGTGATGCTGACCCTGCGCCGCCGCGCGGGCGCCAAGCATCAGGATCCGTCCGAGCAGTCGCGGGTCAAGGCCAGCGATCGCGTGCGCCTGGTCAAGATGGCGGTCGAGAAGCCGGTCCGTGCATCCGCCGATGAAGCCGCCGAAGGGGAGGGCAAGGCATGATTACCCTGGGTCACCTGCTGGCGCTGGGCGCGGTGCTGTTCTGCATCAGCCTGGCCGGCATCTTCCTCAACCGCAAGAACGTCATCGTGCTGTTGATGTCCATCGAGCTGATGCTGCTGTCGGTGAACATCAACTTCGTCGCCTTCTCCCGCGAACTGGGCGATGCCGCCGGCCAGATCTTCGTGTTCTTCATCCTGACCGTGGCCGCCGCCGAGGCCGCCATCGGCCTGGCGATCCTGGTCACCCTGTTCCGTACCCGGCGCACGATCAACGTCGCCGAAGTCGACACGCTCAAAGGCTGATGCACCCATGACAGGTCTGGAAGTCGCAATTTCCAAGAACGTGCTGCTGGCCATCGTGCTGGCGCCGCTGCTGGGCAGCATCATCGCCGGGCTGTTCGGCCGGCAGGTCGGTCGCGCGGGCGCGCATACGGTCACGATCCTGGGCGTGGCCGTCAGCTGCGCGCTGTCGGGCTGGGTGCTGTACCAGCTGGTCGGGCAGGGCGCCTCGCCGTTCAACCAGAACGTCTATACCTTTTTCGAGGTGGGCAACTACAGCGCGCACGTCGGTTTCATGATCGACAAGCTGACCGCGATGATGATGGTGGTGGTTACCTTCGTCTCGCTGCTGGTGCATATCTACACCATCGGCTACATGGCCGAGGATCCGGGTTACCAGCGCTTCTTCAGCTACATCTCGCTGTTCACCTTCAGCATGCTGATGCTGGTGATGAGCAACAACTTCCTGCAGCTGTTTTTCGGCTGGGAAGCGGTGGGCCTGGTGTCGTATCTGCTGATCGGTTTCTGGTTCAAGCGTCCGTCGGCGATCTTCGCCAACCTCAAGGCGTTCCTGGTCAACCGCGTGGGCGACTTCGGCTTCCTGCTGGGCATCGCCGCGGTTCTGTTCATGTTCGGCACGCTCGACTACGCGACCGTGTTCGCCAACGCGCCGATGCTGGCGGGCAAGGCGATTCCGGTGTGGTCCGGTGCCATCACGATGTTCGGCCAGACCTGGCAGGTGCTGGACCAGCCGCTGATCTGGTCGATGGCCACCATCATCTGCATCTGCCTGTTCATCGGTGCGATGGGCAAGTCGGCCCAGGTGCCGCTGCATGTCTGGCTGCCGGATTCGATGGAAGGCCCGACCCCGATCTCGGCGCTGATCCACGCGGCGACGATGGTCACGGCCGGCATCTTCATGGTCGCGCGCATGTCGCCGCTGTTCGAGCTGTCGCAGACCGCGCTGGACTTCGTGCTGTTCATCGGCGCCACCACCGCGTTCTTCACCGGCCTGATCGGCATCGTGCAGAACGACATCAAGCGCGTGGTCGCGTACTCCACCCTGTCGCAGCTGGGCTACATGACCGTGGCGCTGGGTGTTTCCGCCTATTCGGCGGCCGTGTTCCACCTGATGACCCATGCGTTCTTCAAGGCGCTGCTGTTCCTGGCGGCCGGCTCGGTCATCATCGGCATGCACCACGAGCAGGACATGCGCAAGATGGGCGGCCTGCGCAAATACATGCCGATCACCTGGATCACCAGCCTGATCGGTACCCTGGCGCTGGTCGGCACGCCGTTCCTGTCCGGTTTCTATTCCAAGGACACCATCATCGAGGCGGCCAAGCACCACCAGGAGCAGGCCGGCGAGTTCGCCCACAAGGTGGCCGAACTGGGCACGATGGCGCAGGGCATCAGCGGTCCCAGCGAATGGGTCGCCAATTACGGTTACTGGGCGGTGCTGCTGGGCGTGTTCGTCACCAGCTTCTACAGCTTCCGCCTGCTGTACCTGACCTTCCACGGCAAGGAGCGCTTCCGCGAGGCCCATGCCGATCACGGCCATGACGATCACCATGCCGACGCGCATCACGACGATCACCATGGCGACGATCATGGCCACCATGGCGCGCACGAGCCGCACGAGCCGCACGAATCCCCGTGGGTGGTGACGGTTCCTCTGATCCTGCTGGCGATCCCGTCGATCCTGGTCGGTTACTTCACCATCGGTCCGATGCTGTTTGGCACCGACTGGAGCGGCCACCACGAGCAGCTGCCGTTCTTCCTCGGCGCAATCGATTTCATCAACCCGGCCGCGGACACCGTGGGCCAGTTGAAGGAAACCTTCCACGGTCCGTGGGAGTTCGCCCTGCACGGCATCAAGGCCGCGCCGTTCTGGCTGACCCTGGCCGGCTTCATCCTGGCGACCCTGCTGTACATCGTGGCGCCGCCGAGCGTGCCGGAGCGGATGCGCAACAGCCCGATCGGCGCGTTCCTGGCCAACATCCTGGACAAGAAGTACTGGGCCGACCATCTGTGGATCGGCGGCCTGGCCGGCGGCGGTATCAAGCTGGGCAAGGCTTCGCGTGCGATCGACACCCACCTGATCGATGGCGTGGCCGTCAACGGCAGCGCCCGCATCGTGGACCTGGCCGCCAACCTGTTGCGCCGAACCCAGTCGGGTTTCCTCTACCACTACGCCTTCGCGATGATCCTCGGCCTGATTGCACTGCTGGCCGTGCTCATCCGGTTCTGGCAATGACCGCCCTGGCGCTGAACTAACGGATACCACTCGTGTCGAACTGGCCTTTGCTTAGCATTCTGATCTGGCTGCCGATTCTCGGCGGCGCGCTGGTCCTCGCCCTGGGCAACCGTCGCGCCAGTGCTGCCCGCTGGGCGGCATTGGGCGTGGCGCTGCTGACCTTCCTGGCGAGCCTGCCGCTGCTGACCGGCTTCGACTTCGCCAATCCCGGCATGCAGTTCGTCGAGAAGCGTGCGTGGGTGCCGGCGTTCAACATCTGGTACGCGCTGGGTGTCGACGGCATTTCGGTCGCGCTGATCGTGCTGACCACGCTGACCACCGTGCTGGCGCTGATCGGCGCGTGGTCCTCGGTGGAGAAGCGGGTCAGCCAGTACGTGGCGGCCTTCCTGTTCCTGGAAGGCCTGATGATCGGCGTGTTCTGCGCGCTGGACGCTATCCTGTTCTATGTCTTCTTCGAAGGCATGCTGATCCCGATGTTCCTGATCATCGGCGTGTGGGGCGGCCCGCGCCGCATCTACGCTTCGATCAAGTTCTTCCTGTACACCTTCCTCGGGTCGGTGTTCATGCTGATCGGCCTGATCTACCTGTACCTGAAGGGTGGCAGCTTCCAGCTGGCGGACCTGTACACGCTGCCGCTGAACGCCAAGGAGCAGACCTGGCTGTTCTTCGCCTTCCTGATCGCCTTCGCGGTCAAGGTGCCGATGTTCCCGGTCCATACCTGGTTGCCGGACGCGCACGTGGAGGCGCCGACCGCCGGTTCGGTGATCCTGGCGGCGATCATGCTGAAGATCGGCGGCTACGGCTTCCTGCGCTTCACCCTGCCGATCGTGCCGGACGCCGGCTTCGAATGGGCCTGGCTGGTGATCCTGCTGTCGCTGATCGGCGTGGTCTACGTCGGCCTGGTGGCGCTGGTGCAGGACGACATGAAGAAGCTGATCGCGTATTCGTCGGTCTCGCACATGGGCTTCGTCACCCTGGGCATCTTCATCGCCTTCGGCCTGGTCCGCGACTACGGCAACCTGGACGGTGCCCGCCTGGGCCTGCAGGGCGCGATGGTGCAGATGATTTCGCACGGCTTCGTCTCCGGCGCGATGTTCTCCTGCGTCGGCGTGCTGTACGACCGCATGCATACCCGCATGATCAAGGACTACGGCGGCGTCGCCAACGTGATGCCCTGGTTCGCGGTGTTCTTCGTGCTGTTCGGCATGGCCAACTCGGGCCTGCCGGGCACCAGCGGCTTCGTCGGCGAGTTCATGGTGATCGTGGCCAGCTTCCAGAAGCATCCGCTGATCGCGCTGGTCGCGGCGCTGACCCTGATCATCGGCGCTGCCTACACGCTGTGGCTGGTCAAGCGGGTGATGTACGGCGAAGTGGCCAATTCGCACGTGGCCGAACTCAAGGACATCAACGGCCGCGAGGCGCTGGTGCTGGGCGTGTTCGCCATCGGCGTGCTGGTGCTGGGCGTGTATCCCAAGCCGCTGGTTGATCTGATGGAACCGTCGATTGCGAACCTGGCGATGCAGCTCGCCAACAGCAAGCTGTAAGGAAGAATGATGACCACGTCGATGCTCCCCACCGCCGCCGACCTGCTGCCGCTGCTGCCGGAAGTCGTGCTGATCGCAGGCGCCTTCGCGTTGCTGATGCTGGACCTGTTCCTGAGCGATCGCCAGCGGGTGATCACCCACCTGCTGGCCCTGGCCACGCTGGCGGTCTCGTTCTTCATGATCCTCACCGACGTCGGTGGCAGCGGGGCCGTGTTCAACGGCATGTTCGTCCGCGACGTGATGGCCAATGTCACCAAGCTGGCGATCCTGCTGGTCAGCGGACTGTCGCTGGTCTACGCCTGGCCGTACCTGCGCGAGCGCAAGCTGTATCCGGGCGAAGTGCCGGTGCTGGTGATGCTGGCGACCGCCGGCATGATGATGATGGTGTCGGCCGGCAGCCTGGTGATGGTCTACCTGGGCCTGGAACTGCTGGCGCTGTGTTCGTACGCGCTGGTCGCGCTGAACCGCGAGGACGGCCTGTCGGCGGAAGCGGCGATGAAGTACATCGTGCTGGGTTCGCTGGCCTCGGGCCTGCTGCTGTACGGCATGTCGCTGGTCTACGGCGCCACCGGCACGCTGCACCTGGACGGCATCCATGCCGCCATCGCCGGCACCACCGACCGCACCCTGCTGCTGACCGGCGTGGTGTTCATGGTCGCCGGCGTGGCCTTCAAGCTGGGCGCGGCCCCGTTCCACATGTGGCTGCCGGACGTCTACCAGGGCGCACCGACCCCGATCACGCTGTTCATCAGTTCCGGCCCCAAGCTGGCCGCGTTCGGCATGGCCTACCGCCTGCTGGAAAGCGGCGTCGGCCCGGTGGCCGAACAATGGCAATGGCTGCTGGCCGGCCTGGCCGCGGCGTCGCTGGTGATCGGCAACCTGATCGCCATCGCCCAGACCAACCTCAAGCGCATGCTGGCGTATTCCACCGTCTCGCACGTGGGCTTCCTGCTGGTCGGCTTCGCCGGCGGCGGGGCGACCGGTTACTCAGCCGCGCTGTTCTACGCGATCAGCTACGCGCTGATGTCGGCGGCGGCGTTCGGCGCCATCGTGGTGCTGTCGCGGCAGGGCTTCGAGGCCGACAAGATCGATGATTTCAAGGGCCTGAACGCCCGCAACCCGTGGCAGGCCGGACTGGTGCTGTGCGTGATGGCCTCGCTGGCCGGCGTGCCGCCGTTCCTCGGTTTCTGGGCCAAGCTGGTGGTGCTGGGCGCTGCGCTGAAGGGCGGCTTCACCTGGCTGGCGATCCTGGGCGTGGTCTGCGCGGTGGTCGGCGCGTTCTATTACCTGCGCGTCATCAAGGTCATGTACTTCGACGAGCCGGTGGGCGAGCGCCAGCCGGGGCGCCAGGACCGGGTGGTGCCGGTGGTGTTTGGAGTGAACGCGCTGGCGCTGCTGGTGCTGGGCATCTTCTGGAACCCGATCATGGCGTGGTGCCAGCAGGCGTTCGCTGGCTGAACCGTTCCGCCACCGTCATTCGATGTTTTTCGGGCGACGGATAGTTTTTGTTGATGGGAAGGCTTGCAAGAATCCACGGAAGCCTTCATAATTCCGCTTCTGATGCGGGGTGGAGCAGTCTGGCAGCTCGTCGGGCTCATAACCCGAAGGTCGCAGGTTCAAATCCTGCCCCCGCTACCAAGCTTTGCGGTCGCGGAAGTCATCAAGACTTCCACGTCCGAAGCTCGGGCTTGTGAAAGCGCATGCTTCCGCTTTCACACCGAAATCCAGCGTTATCGGACAAGGGGCCCACCGGGCCCCTTGTCGTTTTCTGCAACCAGACTTTACCTGGCAAAAAGGTCATTCCGTGAGCGACAAGGCCACTCAAATCTCGGAACTCCTGGCCCCCACGGTGCAGGCGCTCGGACTCGAGCTGCTGGGCATCGAGTATCTGCCCGCGCCCGGCGGCGCCACCGTGCGCCTGTACATCGACGTGCAGGAAGCCGAGCGCGACAGCCGGTCCGTCAACATCGACGACTGCGAGGCGGTCAGCCGCGAGGTATCCGCGCAACTGGACGTCGAGGACCCGATTTCCGGCAACTACACCCTGGAAGTGTCTTCTCCGGGCGTCGACCGCCCCCTGTTCACCCTGGCCCAGTTCGCCCGCCATCAGGGCGAGAACGCCAAGGTGGTGCTCAAGCTGCCGCAGGACGGCCGCCGCCGCTTCCAGGGCGCCATCACCGGAATCGAGGGCGCTCAGGTCGTTTTCACCGTCGATGGCGCGGCGCTGGCCGTGGCCTTCGATAATATTGACAAGGCCAGGCTGGTCCCCGATTGGGCGGCCCTGGGCCTGGCCCCGAAAAACCCAAGTGTGGCGGCCGCAAGGCCGGCACCGGTAGCGGAGCCGCCGCCGGCAGGAAGGGCGCGGCGAAGCAGGAACCCAAGCAACAACCCAACAAGCCGGCGGCTCGCAAGCCGCGTGCGGAGTGAACTGATGAGTAAGGAACTTTTGCTGGTGGTGGATGCGGTCGCCAACGAGAAGGGCGTGCCGCGCGAGGTGATCTTCGATGCCATCGAAGCCGCGCTGGCGTCCGCCGCCAAGAAGCGCTACCTGGATCAGGACGTGTCGGTACGCGTTTCGATTGATCACAAGGACGGCAGCTACGAAACCTTCCGCCGCTGGGAAGTGGTGGCTGACGACGTGGTGATGGAATCGCCGGATCGCCAGATCCGCCTGATGGACGCCGTGGACGAAGCCGAGGGCGTCGAGGTCGGCGACTGGATCGAGGAGCAGATCGAGAACCCGGACTTCGGTCGCATCGCCGCGCAGGCCGCCAAGCAGGTGATCGTGCAGCGCGTGCGCGAAGCCGAGCGCCAGCAGGTGGTGGATGCGTGGAAGGATCGCGTCGGCGAACTGGTCACCGGCGTGGTCAAGCGCGCCGAGCGCGGCAACATCTACGTGGACCTGGGCGGCAACGCCGAAGCCTTCATCCCGAAGGACAAGGGCATCCCGCGCGACGTCCTGCGTGCCGGCGACCGCGTGCGTGGGTACCTGTACGACGTGCGTTCCGAGCCCCGCGGCCCGCAGCTGTTCATCAGCCGCGCCGCGCCGGAATTCATGATCGAGCTGTTCAAGCTGGAAGTGCCGGAAGTGGGCCAGGGCCTGGTCGAGATCAAGGCCTGCGCGCGTGATCCGGGCGACCGCGCCAAGATCGCGGTGCTGGCGCATGACAGCCGCACCGATCCCATCGGCGCCTGCATCGGCATGCGCGGTTCGCGCGTGCAGGCGGTGTCGAACGAGCTCAACGGCGAGCGCGTGGACATCGTACTGTGGAACGACAACCCGGCCACCTTCGTCATCAACGCGATGGCGCCGGCCGAGGTGCAGTCGATCATCGTCGACGAGGAAAAGCATTCGATGGATCTGGCGGTGGCCGAGGACCGGCTGGCCCAAGCCATCGGCAAGGGCGGCCAGAACGTGCGCCTGGCCAGCCGCCTGACCGGCTGGCAGCTCAACGTCATGACCCAGGACCAGGTTGCCGCCAAGTCCGAGGCCGAGCAGGCCGTGGCCCGCCAGCTGTTCATGGACAAGCTGGAAGTGGACGAGGAAATCGCCGCCATCCTGGTCAGCGAGGGCTTCAGCACGGTCGAGGAAATCGCCTACGTGCCGGTCGGCGAGCTGCTGGCCGTCGAAGGCTTCGACGAGGACATCGTCGAGGAACTGCGGGCCCGCGCCCGCGACGCCCTGCTGAACGAGGCCCTGGCCGAGGAGGAGGGCCTGGAGGAGAACCAGCCCGCCGACGACCTGCTGGCACTGGAAGGCATGGACGAGGAAACCGCCTACGCGCTGGCCGCGCATGGCGTCCGTACCAGCGAGGACCTGTCGGACCTGGCCGCCGACGAAGTGGTGGAATTTGGCATCGAAGGGTTGGACGAGGGGCGCGCCGCGGCGCTGATCCTGGCCGCCCGTGCCGAGGAGATCGCCCGCCTGGAGCGCGGCGAATGATCCACCGATGAGCACCGCCCTGGCACCCGCAGGGCTTAGAATCCCCAACCTTGAAATGGGGCGCTCCTTCGCTGACGGCAGAGGGGCGCTACAAAGAAACTAGGATCCGAATGTCGCAGCAAACCACCATCCGCAAGCTGGCTGAACTGGTCAATACGCCGGTCGAGAAACTGCTGGAACAGCTGGCCGAGGCCGGCATGAAGTTCAGCGGTCCCGACCAGGTCGTGACCAGCACCGAGAAGATGAAGCTGCTCGGCTTCCTGCGCCGTACCCACGGCAAGACCGAGAAGCCGGCGGACGAGACCGCCGCGCCGAAGAAGATCACCCTGAATCGCCGCAAGGTGCAGGAAGTGACCGTCGCCGCCGGCCGCAGCAAGACCACGGTGAACGTGGAAGTGCGCCAGAAGCGCACCTACGTGAAGCCGAACGAGGCCGAGGCGCCCGCCGTCGCGACCACCTCGCAGACGGAGACCAATCCCGAGCGCGCCGAGATCCTGCGCAAGCTGGAGGAATCCAAGCAGCGCAACCTGCAGGAACAGCAACGCCTGGCCGAGGACGATCGCCGCCGCGCCGAGGAACTCGAGCGCAAGCGCAAGGAAGAGGAAGCCGCCCGCGCGGCCGCCGAAGCCGCCGCGCGCGCCGAGGCCGAAGCCAACGCCGCCAATGCCGGCGAAGCTTCCGGCGAGGAGCGTCCCGCGCGTGCCGGTGGACATCACGTGCCCAAGCAGGTGGTGCGCAAGGATCCGCCGCGCGTCGACGACCGCAACGGCGCCGCCGCGGCGGCGAACAAGCACAAGACCCGTGGCTCGCACGCGATGGTCAGCGGCATCGAGGACGACGACGCGGCCAGCCGCTTCGCCGGCCAGTTGCACCTGTCCGCCGCCGAGCGCGCGCGCCGCACGACCTCGCGTGGCAACAAGCCCAAGCCGCGACGGCAGATGGAACAGAGCCGCGGTGGCGGCGGTGCGCACGGCTTCGAGCGTCCGACCGCGCCGGTCGTGCGCGAAGTCGCCATCGGTGAAACCATCACCGTGGCCGACCTGGCGCAGAAGCTGGCCCTGAAGGGCGGCGACGTGGTGAAGGCGATGTTCAAGATGGGCGTGATGGCGACCATCACCCAGACCATCGATCACGACACCGCCGCGCTGGTGACCGAAGAACTGGGCCACAAGGCAATCCGCGCCGAGAACAACGACGCCGAGAGCGAACTGCTGGCCCACACCGAGGAGCATCAGGGCGACAGGGTCGCGCGTCCGCCGGTGGTCACCATCATGGGCCACGTCGATCACGGCAAGACCTCGCTGCTGGACTACATCCGCCGCACCAAGGTCGCCACCGGCGAAGCCGGCGGCATCACCCAGCACATCGGCGCGTACCACGTGGAAACGCCGAAGGGCGTCATCAGCTTCCTGGATACCCCCGGCCACGCCGCGTTCACCGCGATGCGCGCCCGCGGCGCCAAGCTCACCGACATCGTGGTGCTGGTGGTGGCGGCCGATGACGGTTCATGCCGCAGACCAAGGAAGCCATCCAGCACGCCAAGGCGGCCAAGGTGCCGCTGATCGTCGCGGTCAACAAGATCGACAAGTCCGACGCCGATCCGATGCGGGTCAAGAACGAACTGCTGGCCGAGGAAGTGGTCGCCGAGGATTTCGGCGGCGACACCCAGATGGTCGAGATTTCCGCCAAGACCGGCCAGGGCATCGACGAACTGCTGGACGCGATTTCGCTGCAGGCCGAAGTGCTCGAACTGAAGGCCGTGGAGGACGGGCGCGCCAGCGGCGTGGTCATCGAATCCTCGCTGGACAAGGGCCGCGGCCCGGTCGCGACGGTGCTGGTGCAGCAGGGCACCCTGAAGAAGGGCGATTACCTGGTGTGCGGCATCCAGTACGGCCGCGTGCGCGCGCTGTTCGACGAGACCGGCGGCCAGCCGGCCTCGGCCGGCCCGTCGATTCCGGTGCAGGTGCTGGGCCTGTCGGGCGTGCCCGACGCCGGCGACGATTTCGTGGTGGTCGAGGACGAGCGCCTGGCCAAGGACGTGGCGCAGCAGCGCGACGCCAAGCGCCGCGAATCGCGCCTGGTCAAGCAGGCCGGCAACCGCATGGAGGACATCCTGGCGCAGATGGGCCAGGGCGAAGGCCAGCAGGTGCTGAACCTGGTGATCAAGGCCGACGTGCAGGGTTCGGTGGAAGCGCTGAAGCAGTCGCTGGTCGGCCTGTCCAACGAGCTGATCCGCATCAACGTGATCACCGCCGGCGTCGGCGGCATCACCGAGTCCGACGCCAACGCCGCGGTCACCGCCAAGGCGACGGTCATCGGCTTCAACGTGCGCGCCGACGCGTCCGCCCGCCGCATCATCGAGGCCAACGGCGTCGACCTGCGCTACTTCTCGATCATCTATGACGTGATCGACCAGGTGAAGCAGGTGGCTTCGGGTCTGCTGGGCAAGGAAATCCGCGAAGAGATCATCGGCACCGCCGAGGTCCGCGACGTGTTCCGCAGCTCCAAGTTCGGCGCGGTCGCCGGCTGCATGGTCGTGGAGGGCGTGGTCAAGCGCAACAAGCCGATCCGCGTGCTGCGCGACAGCACCGTCATCTTCGAGGGCGAACTGGAATCGCTGCGCCGCTTCAAGGAAAACGTGGAAGAAGTCCGCAACGGCACCGAATGCGGTATCGGCGTGAAGGCGTACAACGACATCAAGCCGGGCGACCAGATCGAGTGCTTCGAGCGCATCGAGGTGGCGCGGACGCTGTAAGCGTCCGCCGGGATGGGGGATTCGGGATTGGAGATTCGTTTAGCCAGTTCCCGAACTCCCCGATCCGCCCACGTTGCTCCTGCGAATCCCCAATCCCGAATCCCCAATCCCGTACCAATGCCCAGCAAATCCTTCCACCGTACCGACCGCATCTCCGCACAGCTCCGCCGCGAGCTGGGCACGCTGGTGCACGAGGCCGTGCGCGAGTACGGGCTGCCGTCGGTGAGCGTGTCCGACGTCGAGGTCACCCGCGACATGGCGCACGCGCAGGTCTACGTGACGGCGTTGCTGCCGGAGCGTTCGGCGGATGCGATCAAGGGGCTGCGCGAACTGGCGCGCGAGCTGCGCATGGAGCTGGCCCGCCGGGTCAAGCTGCGCCACGTGCCGGAACTGCACTTCCACTACGACGATTCGGTGGATCGCGGCGAGCGCATCGACCAGCTGCTGCGTGACCTGCCGGAACACGTTCCACAACGACCAGGGCTGATGGCCGGCCCCGGCGCGCACCGCGCCGGCGCCCTTTTTCGTTGATACTGGGCGGGCCTGGCCCCGCCGACCATCGTGCCGTCGCGGCCGCCATGCAGGCTGGCCGTGCCCGATGACTCTGAAAGGAACCCGGAGAGGGATGACCGAAGATTCGCTTCCGTCCGCTGGATGGGCTGCTGCTGCTGGACAAGCCGCAGGGCCTCAGCTCCAACGCCGCCCTGCAGGCCGCGCGGCGCCTGTTCCGCGCGGAGAAGGGCGGGCACACCGGCAGCCTGGACCCGCTCGCCACCGGACTGCTGCCGCTGTGTTTCGGCGAGGCCACCAAGATCGCCGGGCTGCTGCTGGGTTCGCGCAAGGCCTACGAAACCACCGCGGTGCTGGGCGTGACCACCGACACTGACGACGCCGACGGCGCGGTCCTGCGCGAACGGCCGGTGCCGACGCTGGCCCCCGCCGATCTGGAGACCGCCCTGGCACCGCTGCGCGGGTCGATCCGCCAGCGCGCGCCCATCTACTCGGCGCTCAAGCAGGGCGGCGAGCCGCTGTACGCCAAGGCCCGCCGTGGCGAGGCCATCGAGGCGCCCGAGCGCGACGTCGAGGTCCATGCCATCGAGGTGCTGGCCGCCGAAGGCGACCGGATCCGGCTGCGGGTCGAGTGCGGTTCCGGCACCTACGTGCGCAGCCTGGTCCGCGATCTGGGCGAGGCGCTGGGCTGCGGCGCCCACGTGGCCGAACTGCGCCGGCTGTGGGTCGAGCCGTTCCTGGCCCCGCGCATGTACACCCTGGAGGCGCTGGATGCGCTGGCCGGGGAGGGCGAGGCGGCGCTGCTGGCCGCCCTCCTGCCGGTCGAGGCCGGCCTGGCCGGATTCCCCCGGCGCGACCTGGATGCCGACGGCACGCGCCGGTTCGGCATGGGCCAGCGCCTGCGCGGGCAGGGCGAAGCGGCGGAAATGGTGGCCGTGCACGGGCCCGAGGGGCGGGTGCTGGGCCTGGGCAGCGTCGACGGCGAGGGGCTGCTGGTTCCCCAGCGTCTGTTCAGCTGGGCGGTCCTCAACACCCCGGCGGCGGCACCGCCGAAACATTAAAACCTTGTTTCAAAAGGCCTCGGCGGCGTACACTACGCCGCCGGTTTATCCCGGCATTTCCTTTCGTTCACGGCGAGCCACGCGGTGCACCGGCCTACTCCGGTATCTCCCGGCGTTCCTGCAGGCTTCGCATCTCAGAGAAACCACATGTCCATCGATACCCAGAAGATCATTGAAGAAAACAAGCGCGGCGCTGCCGACACCGGTTCGCCGGAAGTGCAGGTCGCCCTGCTGACCGCCCGCATCGAGCAGCTCAGCGGCCACTTCAAGGTCCACAAGAAGGATCACCACAGCCGTCGCGGTCTGCTGCAGCTGGTCAACCGCCGCCGCAGCCTGCTCGACTATCTGAAGAAGAAAGACAACGAGCGCTACAAGAGCCTGATCGAAAAGCTCGGCCTGCGTCGTTGATGCAATACCCCGCCGCGGCGCAGAAATGCGCCGCGGTTTGCATTTGAGGGAAGGAAATCCGGTTGAGTGCCGATAGGGCACGTCGCTTTTCTCCCAGAACACCGGCCTACACTCCGGCCAACCGCCGGCGGCAAGGGCCGCGGGCGGCCCAGAATCCGAACAGGCAATATTCAAGGAAACCACGTGGCAAAAATCACCAAAACCTTCCAGTACGGCAAGCACACCGTCACCCTGGAAACCGGCGAAATCGCCCGCCAGGCCAGCGGCGCCGTCATCGTCAAGATGGACGACACCGTACTGCTGGTCTCCGCCGTCGCCGCCAAGTCGGCCCGCGAAGGCCAGGACTTCTTCCCGCTGACGGTCGACTACCAGGAGAAGTTCTACGCCGGCGGCCGTATCCCGGGTGGCTTCTTCAAGCGCGAAGGCCGTGCGACCGAGAAGGAAACGTTGATCTCGCGCCTCATCGATCGTCCGATCCGTCCGCTGTTCCCGGAGGATTACAAGAACGAGGTCCAGATCATCGCCACGGTGATGTCGCTGAACCCGGAAGTGGATGGTGACATCCCGGCGCTGATCGGCGCCTCCGCCGCGCTGGCCCTGGCCGGCACCCCGTTCATGGGCCCGATTGGCGCCGCCAAGGTCGGCTACAAGAACGGCGAGTACATCCTTAACCCGACCACCAGCGAGCTGAAGGAATCGCAGCTGGAGCTGGTCGTCGCCGGTACCGCCAATGCGGTGCTGATGGTCGAATCCGAAGCCGCCATCCTGTCCGAGGACGTGATGCTGGGCGCGGTGATGTTCGGCCATCGCGAGATGCAGAAAGTCATCAACGCGATCAACGAGCTGACCGTCGAAGCCGGCACCAAGCCGTCCGAGTGGGTGGCCCCGGCCAAGAACACCGCCCTGATTTCGGCGCTGAAGGAAGCCGTCGGCAACCAGCTGGCCGAAGCGTTCCAGGTGCGCGACAAGCTGCAGCGCCGCGACGCCATCGCCGCGATCAAGAAGGACGTGGTGGAGCGCCTGGCCGGTCGCGCCGAGGCCGAAGGCTGGAGCGGCGCCGAGCTGTCGAAGGAATTCGGCGAGCTGGAATACCGCACCATGCGCGACTCCGTGCTGGCCACCAAGGTCCGCATCGACGGCCGCGCGCTGGACACCGTCCGCCCGATCAGCTCCAAGGTGAGCGTGCTGCCGCGTACCCACGGCTCCTCGCTGTTCACCCGTGGCGAGACCCAGGCGATCGTGGTCGCCACCCTCGGCACCGCCCGTGACGGCCAGGTGATCGACGCGGTCAGCGGCGAGTACAAGGAAAACTTCCTGTTCCACTACAACTTCCCTCCGTTCTCGGTGGGCGAGTGCGGCCGTTTCGGCGCGCCCAAGCGCCGTGAAATCGGCCATGGCCGCCTGGCCAAGCGTGGCGTGCTGGCGGTGATGCCGACCCTGGAAGAGTTCCCGTACACCATCCGCGTGGTGTCGGAAATCACCGAATCCAACGGTTCCTCGTCGATGGCCTCGGTCTGCGGCAGCTCGCTGGCGCTGATGGATGCCGGCGTGCCGGTGAAGGCGCCGGTCGCGGGCATCGCGATGGGCCTGGTGAAGGAAGGCGACAACTTCGTCGTGCTGTCGGACATCCTGGGTGACGAAGATCACCTGGGCGACATGGACTTCAAGGTGGCCGGTACCGCCGACGGCGTGTCCGCGCTGCAGATGGACATCAAGATCGAGGGCATCACCGAAGAGATCATGAAGCAGGCGCTGCAGCAGGCCAAGGCCGGCCGTCTGCACATCCTGGGCGAGATGGCCTCGGCCATCACCAGCCCGCGCACCGAGCTGAGCGACTACGCCCCGCGCCTGCTGACCATCAAGATCCATCCGGACAAGATCCGCGAAGTGATCGGCAAGGGCGGTGCCACCATCCAGGGCATCACCAAGGAAACCGGCACCCAGATCGACATCCAGGACGACGGCACCATCGTCATCGCCTCGGTCAATGCCGCCGCTGCCCAGGCCGCCAAGGCCCGCATCGAGCAGATCACCTCGGACGTCGAGCCGGGCCGCATCTACGAAGGCAAGGTCGCCAAGATCATGGACTTCGGTGCGTTCGTCACCATCCTGCCGGGCAAGGACGGCCTGGTGCACGTCTCGCAGATCTCCAGCGAGCGCGTGGAGAAGGTCAGCGACAAGCTGAAGGAAGGCGACGTGGTCAAGGTCAAGGTGCTGGAAGTCGACAAGCAGGGCCGCATCCGCCTGTCGATCAAGGCCGTCGAGGAAGGCGAGGGCGTGCCGGCCGAGTAAGCCGGTCCCTTCCTTTCACGGACAGCAGAAAGCGGGCTTCGGCCCGCTTTTTGTTTGCGCGGGATTTGCCCGCGCCACGCCCGTTTGCCGGCCCGGACCCGCCGGGGCCTGCCGGCCGGGCGCCGCGATGGCGCGGTGCGGCAAACCAGCCCCGACTTTCGCCATACGCGCGACAGTGGCGGTGGGTGGTATTAGTGCGGCTTCCCCGGCCACACCACCACCACCGGAGCCACCCGATGACCAGCCGCCGTGATCTGCTCAAACTCAGTGCGCTTGCCGCCGCCACCGCCGCGATGCCTTCGCTGGCCTGGGCCGCCGCCGGCCAACAATCCGGCAAGGTCGGCAAGGCCGCCAAGCCACTGAATATCCTCATTCTCGGCGGCACCGGTTTCACCGGTCCGTTCCAGGTCGCCTACGCGCTGGAGCGCGGCCACAAGGTCACCCTGTTCAATCGCGGCAAGCGCCCCTCGCCGGAATGGCCGGGCGAGGTGGAACAGCTGCACGGCGACCGCAATACCGGCGACCTGAAGGCGCTGGAAGGTCGCAAATGGGATGTCTGCATCGACAACCCGACCAGCCTGCCGTTCTGGGTCCGTGACGCCGGCAAGGTGCTGAAGGTCAATGTCGGCCACTATCTCTTCATCTCGACGATCTCGGTGTACGCCGACGGCAGCAAGCCCGGCATCAGCGAAACCGACGCGCTGGCGCAGTACAAGGGCAAGGATGCGATGGGGTGAGACCCAGGAATCGCTGCGCGCCGATATCGAGGGCCTGTACGGCCCGCTCAAGGCGCTCAGCGAAGCCGAGGCGCACAAGCAGTTCGGCGAACGGGTGACCATCGTGCGCCCGGGCTACATCGTCGGCCCGCGCGACGAGACCGACCGCTTCACCTATTGGCCGCATCGCGTCGCCCAGGGCGGCGAGGTGCTGGTCCCCGGCGATGGCAAGGATCCGGTGCAGGTCATCGATGGCCGCGATTTGGGCGAATGGATGATCCGGCTGGCCGAGGCGCGCACCTATGGCGTGTTCAACGCGGTCGGTCCGAAGGAATTGCTGCCGATGGACGCGATGCTGCAGGCCTGCCAGTCGGCGACCGGTGGCAATCCCACCTACACCCACGTGACGCCGGAATTCCTGGAAGCGCAGAAGGTCGAGGAACTTCCGATCTGGGTGTCCGCCAAGAGCGGCCCGTATGCCGGCTATGGCGCGGTCAGCAACGCGCGCGCGGTGGCCGCCGGCCTGACCTATCGTCCGCTGGACACCACCATCACCGATCTGATGGCGTGGTTCCGCAGTCAGCCGGCCGAACGCCAGGCCAAGCTGCGCGCCGGCATCAGCCGCGAGAAGGAAACCGAACTGCTGAAAGCCTGGCACGCCAGCAACGGCTAGACGCGGGGCGCCATCCGGATGCGGGCCACCGCGGCGACCGGACGGCGCCGCGGTGACGCATGGTTAGGCCGCGCGTTTGGCGGGTTGCGCGCATTCGGCACGCGCGGCATCGGGCGTGCCGCGCTGGCGTGGCGAAGGATTCATCAGGACCGACTCCACGGGCGTGGGCGTCCAGTCGCGCGCATAGCCGGCGGCCAGCTCGCGCGCCCTGGCCTACGCGGGCGCATCCAGTTCCGCCAGCAGCTCGCCGCTCTGCCGTTCCACCTGGGCGCGCAGGCCGTCGAGTGACGCGGGTGCCGACTCCAGCTGCCGTTTCAGGTGCAGATGCAACGCCAGTGCCTTGACCTTGTCGGGCTGCACGGCCTGCGCCAGGAAATAGCGCCGCAGTTCGTTGCGTTGCGGCGACAGCGCCGATGCCAGGGCGAGGCCGGTAAGCAGATCCCCCGAAGCGGCGCCCCGCCAGGCGAGCGCCTCGGCTTCGCGCCGGTAGACGTCCAACGCGTCCAGGTTCTCGAGTGTTTCGTTGTTCCGGAAGGCATTGCCGACCGCATAGTGGCGCAGTGCGGGCACGCTGCCGCCCAGCGCCGCCTGGCGCCAGTAGTGCACGCGCTCGGCCGGGGTGGACAGCGGCACGCCTTCGCAGTGCTCGCTTTCCTTGAGCAGACGTTCGCTGTTGGCCGCCATCATGTCGCGCATGTTCTGGCGGGTTTCCTCGGACAGGCCGGGCGAACGGTTGATCCGGAACTGCTCCTGTTCCTGCATCGCCTCCGAGGCCGCCACCAGGCGATGGCGGATCTGGTGGCAGTATTCGAATTCCGCGGCAAGACGGCAGGCCGCGGCGGGCTCGCCCGCATCCGCGCGTTGCCGCAGCGTCGCCAGGGAATCACGCAGCGGCGTTTCCAGCCGGGGGAGGGGCGCTTCGGACGTCGCGGAGGCGCGGGAGGGTTGCGACGCGGAAGTGATCGAAGCAGGCGCCTGCCGGTCAGGCGCTTCCGGGGACGCGTGCGGAACGGGAGTGTCGGTGGCGCGTCCTTGCAGCCAGCCCAGATACGCCGCGGCGGGAACCAGCAAGACAATCAGTCCCGACCCTCCATACCGCCACCACCGCCTGCCCTGCATCGCGCCGGATCTCCATGAGGTGCCGGCGCATCATCGCATGCGGTCGCGGCTCAATGCTCCCGACGGGGGATGAACCGTTCGACCCGGCCACGGCGTTGCCAGTCGGGTGCATCGCGGACAATGGCATTGCCGCGAAGCGTGTTTTCCGGCGCCACCGGCAGCGCGGACGCCGCGAGCGGCGGAGCCATCGCACTCACCGCCAGATCACCGCCCTGGACGATGCCCAGCGGCGCATAGCCGGTGTAGCCCGGAAACACCTGCGACAGGTTGGCGTTGCCCATCCGCCGGATCAGGATTTCGGACATCACCCGCCGGTAGTCGGTGGTGACCGGCACGTCGCCGAAGGTCGGTGACAGCGTTTCCGGATTGAGTCCCGGCCAACTGCCGTAGAAGCGGCGGCCGTTGACCGGTCCGCCCAGCACCAGCAGCGGATTGCCGTAGCCGTGATCGGTGCCGCCGTTGGCGTTCGCGCGCACCCGCCGGCCGAATTCCGACTGCACGATCACCGTGACCCGCGCCACTTTCGTCCGCCGGCGTTGAGCTCGTTGAAGAACGCCTGCAACGCCGAGGAAAGACTCGGCGATCTTGTTCTGGTAGTAGTGTTACCTACCTCCCGGCGGTGCCCTGGCCCTCATGAGTGTCCCAGCCGCCCAGATCGAGCGTGGCGTAGCGCAGGCCGAGGTTGAAGCGGATCGACTGCGCGATGGTCCACAGCTGTTGCGCGAAGGTGCCGCCCGGCCAGCCGGCCGGCGGCGAGCCATAGCTCTGCTGGGCGATCAGCCGCAGCGAGGCGTCGGCGCGCTGTCCGCCCAGTTGCAGGCCGGTGCGACCGTTCCACAGGTCCGCCAGGGTTTCGTTGACGCCGCGGAAGCCGGCCGGCGAATCGACGCGGCGTTCCTGCCAGGCGTAGGCGCCGGCGTTGAGGCGGAAGTCCGAGGCGCTGCCCAGGGTCAGCGCGGCGGTGGAGGCGAGCAGGCCGGCCGGCTGGGTGGTGCCGATGCCCAGCGCGGGCAGGGCCGCCGCTGGCGTGTCGGCGGGACGGCTGTCCCAGGCGCGCGCCATCCAGCCGCTGCCGGTACCGAACTTGCCGGGCGTGCCGAGATCGATCGACAACTGCGCGTCGAAATGGCTGCGGGTGACCGAAGTCGCCAATCCGGCCGCATGCACGATGCCCAGGTGGCCGTTGTTCCAGAGATCGCGCAGGCCGGTCGCGGACGGATGCAGGCCGAAGCCGGTGGCGGCGCCGCCGGCCAGCGTCAGCGGCAATGCGGCGTAGGTGCCGCTGATCGGAATCGACAGGTCCGGCCGGGCCTGTTCGTAGAACGTCCGATCGTCGCCGCTGATCGGCACCACCAGGTTCAGGCCGTCCATGCCGCCACGCAGGAACAGGTGCACCACGGTGTCGTAGGCGTTGGTGGCCGCGCTCGCGTCTTCGGAAAACACCAGGATCGATCCGGCGGCGCCGACCACGGCGGCGCCACAGCAGCCTTTCACGAATTCGCGGCGGGTCAGGGTGAAGCGGCTCATGCGATCACCTCAGCGGCCATGAATTCGGGGGACATCAGGATCAGCGAGACCAGGCTGCGCAGGCGCTGATGGTTGTAGTGGCGCTTCAGATCGTTCACCGCCCAGGCATCGGTGTCGGTGATCACGTAGCTGGCCGGATCACCGTTCTGCGCCATGAAGCCGACCAGCGTCTGTCGGCGCGCCGCCTCGGGCTGGTAACCCAGCAACCGTTTCACCAGAACGTCACCAACGTATTGGCGGTCCATTGCGCCGCCGGCACGCCGGCGCGCGTGGCGGCCAGGATCGGACTCAGTGGCACTCCACCGTCGCTAGTCTCGGTCAGCCAGTTGAGCAGCTTCCAGGTCATCGCCAGCGAGTTGGCGCCGGACCAGGCCAGGCCGGTATCCGGATAGCCGTTGGGCGCGGCCCAGCCGTAGGGCAGGTGGCCCGTGAAGCCCATCCGCCACATGAACTCGTCGCTCCTGTCGTGGCCCAGCCGCAGCGTCCAGTCGTGGCCCAGAACGTCGCATCGCCGCCACCGTGGCCTCGAACGGACGCCGGTTCTTCCAGCCCCAACTGTTGATGAAGTCGTCGGAATTGAGGATGTGGCGCAACACGATTTCGATCTGGTCCGGCCGCTGCCAATGGGCCCGGAACAGCGCGGCCGCGCTGTCGACCAGCGCCTGCCGCGGTGTGTCGGTGACGAAGCGCCGGATCAGCTTGCGGCAGATGAATTTCGCCACGCGCGGATGGCTGGCCAGCCGATCCAGCACGTCGCGGCCGTCCTTCATCGCCGGCTGTTCCGGATACAGCATCCGTCCGAGCAGGAATTTGGGCCCGGCATCGTGCCAGGATTGCCGGTAGACGAAGGTGCCGTCGTTCTCGCCGGGGAATTCCCAGTGCCCGTTCTTCGCCGACCAGCCGGTGAAGGCCGCGGCGGTCTCGTACACGTCGATATCGGTGTAGCCGATCGGGTACGACGGATCCTCCGGGCAGGGCGGCACTTCGAACGGGTCGGTGAAGCCCAGGTAGTTCTCCGCGCCGAGGGTATGCAGTTCCAGCAGTTCGCGCGCCCAGTTCTCGTTGGGGCCGGAACGCGAATTGTTGATGTTGTCCAGGAAGTACAGCATCGAGGTGCTGGTGGCGACGGCTTCCAGCAGGGCGCGGAAGTTGCCCTTGGCATGCGCGCGGATTACATCGCGGGTGTAGTGCGGGAACAGCGGGCCGGCACTGAATTCGGTGACCAGCACGTTGAAATGGTCGTGCCAGAAATTGACCAGCACCTCGCGCAGCTGGCGGCGCGAGTACACCGCGCGCACGAACGCCGCGCGCTGCACTTCGTTGGCCGGACGCATGCGGATCGCGTAGTCGGGATCGGGCGCCACGTGATCCGCCCACAGCTGCGGCAGCGATTTGCCCAGGGTGGTGTAGCCCGCGGCGGCGAGCCGGTTCTCCACCGCGCTGTCGTCGATCGCGTTCCAGTCCAGTTGCCAGTCGACGTAGTTGGCCAGGCGCTGGCGATCGTTGTCGCCCAGTGCGTTGAATTCGGCTACGGTGGTCGGGGTGGCGCCGTAGCCGAGCCGGTTCAGCATCCGCACCGCGAACGGCGGCGGCGGCACGGTTCAGCAGGCGCGGTTCGCTCATGCCCTGGGCAATCTGGCCTTCCATCGCGGCCTCGCGCCCGGCGTTGTCCGGAAGCGCGGCGCGTTCGCCGCCGCGCAGACCGTACAGGCGCCGATGGCGCTCGCGCACGGCGGCCCGTTGCGATTCGGCGGAAGGGGCGGACGTCGGTTCGGCGGGTGTCGTCGCGCGACCTCGCCGCAATGCCAGCGGGGCGCGGGTACGGAACGCGGTCCGGCGGACCGTGAAGGCTCGGCGTGTCATCGTGGCGGTGGTTTCCCCGGAATCGCCATCAGTATTCGGCAAGCGGGGCGAACGCGACTGCGACCGCGCGCACAGGCCGATGCGTCCATCGTGCGTGCCGAGATGGAAGGCCGCGCCAGCCGCCGGTTTCGCCTCCCCCGGCCGGCTGGCGGGAAGGGCTCAGATCCAGCCGGTCAGGTAGAACAGGGCGATGATGAAGAACACCGCCATCGTCTTGATCAGGGTGATGGCGAAGATGTCCTTGTAGGACTGGCGATGGCTCAGGCCGGTCACCGCCAGCAGGGTGATGACCGCGCCGTTGTGCGGCAGCGTGTCCATGCCGCCGGAGGCCATCGACGCCACCCGGTGCAGCACGTCCATCGGGATGCCCGCCGCGTTGGCGTTGGCGATGAAACTGTCGGCCATCGCCGCCAGCGCGATGCTCATGCCGCCGGAGGCCGAGCCGGTGATGCCGGCCAGCGCGGTCACGGAGATGGCCTCGTTGACCAGCGGATTGGGGATCGCCTGCAAGGCGTTGGCGACCACCAGGAAGCCGGGCAGGGCGGCGATGACCGCGCCGAAGCCGTACTCGGAGGCGGTGTTCATCGAGGCCAGCAGGGCGCCGCCGATGGCGCTCTTCGTACCCTCGGCGAAGCCGGCGAACACCGGCTTCCAGGCGAACAGCAGCACGCTGGCGATGCCGACCAGCAACGCGCCCTGCACGGCCCAGATCGCCGCGACCTTGGAGACTTCCTGCACCACCGGCGCGGGATGGCCGATCACCGCCGGCACGAACGACTGGCTCTCGCCGTACCAGCCCGGAATCCAGCGCGAGAACAGGAAATTGGCCACGCCCACCAGCAGCAACGGAAGTACCGCGATCAGCGGATGCGCCAGGCGGTCGCCGCGGAAGGGTTCGGGTTCGTTGCGCAGATCGCCGCCGTAGCCTTCGCCGGCGCGTTGCGCCACCCGGCGCCGGATTACTAGGTAGCTCATCGCCCAGGATCAGGATGAACACCGCGCCCAGCGTGCCGAGCACCGGCGCCGCCAGGCGGTGGTGCCGAAGAATGAGGTGGGATGATGTTCTGGATCTGCGGCGTGCCCGGCAGCGCGTCCATGGTGAAGGTGAACGCGCCCAGCGCGATGGTGCCCGGTACCAGCCGCTTGGGGATGTCGCTCTGGCGGAACATCTCGGCGGCGAACGGATACACCGCGAACACCACCACGAACAGCGACACCCCGCCGTAGGTCAGCAGCGCGCACACCAGCACGATCGACAGCATCGCCCGCTGCCGGCCGACCAGCCGGATGGTGCCGGCGACGATCGACTTGGAGAAGCCGGAGATCTCGATCAGCTTGCCGAACACCGCGCCCAGCAGGAACACCGGGAAATACAGCTTGAGGAAGCCGACCATCTTGTCCATGAACAGGCCGGTGAACATCGGCGCCACCAGCGACGGGTCGGTCAGCAGGACCGCGCCCAGCGCCGCGACCGGCGCGAACAGGATCACGCTGTAGCCGCGGTAGGCCACGAACATCAGGAAGCACAGCGCGGCCAACACAATCAGGAAAGACATCCGTGGCTCCTCGGCGCCGGTGTTCGATGGGTCGGCCGCCAATGGCCGGACAGGTGGCAGGGAGTATCGACAGCGTCCCGGCGGCGGCCCACTGTACGAAGGTACGATGCCGGTCCGTCCGGTCCGCCTCTAGCCTTCTCCAGCATCGGCGACAACCGTCCGCCGCACGCATTCCCGGGAGGAGGGGATATCCATGAAGCGGAAGCATTTGAGCCTGGCGATCGGCACCGTGTTGCTGGCGTCGGCACCCTGCGCGTTCGCGCAGGACACGGGGACTGGCAGCGGCCAGGCGGCCAGCCAGGCCACCACCCTGGATTCGGTCAAGGTAACCGCGCGCAAGCGCGAGGAAACCCTGCAGGACGTGCCGGTGGCCGTCACCGCGTTCACTTCCGAAAGCCTGGACAAGATGAATGTCCGCGACATCGGTGATCTGGATGCGCAGGTGCCCAACCTGACCATCTACGCCGCGCGCGGTTCGACCAGCACGGTCACCGCCTACATCCGCGGCATCGGCCAGGCCGATCCGCTGTGGGGCGTGGATCCGGGCGTGGGCATCTACCTGGACGATGTCTACATCGCCCGTCCGCAGGGCGCGCTGCTGGACGTGTTCGACGTCGAGCGCATCGAAGTGCTGCGCGGTCCACAGGGCACCCTCGTACGGCAAGAACACCATCGGCGGCGCCATCAAGTACGTTTCGCGCGGCCTGCCGACCGAGACCCACGGGTTTCGCTTCGATCACCGTCGGCAACTACAACCAGCTCGACGCCAAGGCCGCCATCGGCGGCTCCATAGGCGGCGCCGACAGCGGACTGCGCGGACGGGTGGCGGTGGCCAGCATGAACCGCGACGGCTTCGGCGAGAACACCTACACCGATCAGGACGTCAGCGACAAGGAAATCAACGCCGCGCGCCTGCAACTGGGCGCCTACGCCGGCGACAACTTCGACGTGCAGTTCGCGTTCGACTGGATGGACGATCAGTCGGGCGTGCGCGGCGCCAGGATGCTGGCCGCCAATCCGCTGGCGCCGGCGTATCCGCCGACCTCGGATCGCTACGACATCCGCAGCGCGATGCGCAACGTCAACGACACCACCATGAAGGGCGCCTCGGCCACCTTCAACTGGCGGGTCAGCGAGGACTGGACGCTGAAGTACGTGGTGGCCAAGCGCGAGTCCGACACCGAGACCAACATCGACTTCGACACCACGCCGCTGACGCTGGTGGACGTGCGCGCGTTCTACAACGACAGCCAGGTCAGCCATGAAGTGCAGGCCAACTACGACGGCGGCGGCCGCGCGCGCGGCGTGATGGGCATCTATGCCTTCGACGGCGACGCCGGCGGCCAGGTGCTCAACCACTTCTGGAACCCGGCCCTGCCCAACGCGCTGACCAACCCGCTGTTCGGCGACACCCAGGGCGTGGTCAACACCCAGAGCATCGCGGTGTACGCGGACTGGACCTTCGATCTGACCGACAGGCTGAAGCTGGACGTCGGCGCGCGCTACACCGACGAGGACAAGCACGCGATCGCGCTGAACCGCTTCTACACCGGGCTGGACTACGGCACGGCCTGGGGCACGGCGGCGAACTTCGACAAGACGGTCAATTTCAAGAACTTCTCGCCCAAGGTCTCGCTGGATTACCAGATCACGCCCGACGTCATGATCTACGGCCTGGCCTCGCGCGGATTCAAGTCCGGCGGCTACAACATCCGCGCCAATACCACCGCGGTGCCGCGTTCGGGTGAGCCGTTCGACGACGAGAAGGTCGACAGCTTCGAGATCGGCAGCAAGATGTCGTTGCTGGAGCAGCGCATGTTCCTCAACCTGGCCTACTTCTACAACAAGTACGAGGACATCCAGCTGTCGGTGTTCACCTCGTACACGTTGCCGAACGGCGCGCAGAGCTTCTTCGGCGACTTCACCAACGCCGGCAAGGGCACGGTGCAGGGCCTGGAAGTGGAGTACCAGTGGCTGCCGACGGTCAACTGGCTGATCAGCGGCAATCTGGCCTGGCTGGACGCCAAGTACGACGAGTACATGGATCGCGGCGTCAACGTGGCCAAGCAGCAGAAGTTCACCAACGCCCCGGAATTTTCCGGCGCGCTGAACGTGGAGTACCGCACCGATCTGGCCAGTGGCGGCAACCTGTCCGCGCGGGTCGGCTATGCCTATCAGAGCGAAGTGTGGCCGACCACCGATCTGAGTCCGCTGATCAAGCAGGACGGCTACGGCCTGCTCAACGCGGGCGTGATCTGGAAGGTCAACGACGCCTGGTCGTTCTCGTTGCAGGGCAGCAACCTGGCCGACAAGGAATACCGCACGACCGGCTACAACATCGGCGCCTATGGCGTGCTGACCGGCTTCTACGGTCCGCCGCGCCAGTACTCGCTGACCGCGCGCTACGACTTCTGAGGTCGATGGCGGCAAGCGATGGGGAAGCAGCGGCGGCAGGCGGAAGCCTGCCGCCGCTGCGTTATGCTCCGCCGATGCCAGCATGTACTCCGCCGCGTCGAGTGTTTTCCGGGATCGGCTTCGATGCCGGCGCGCTTCGCGGCGGAGCCATCGACGGACCGCCGACCGCCCGGGTCGTCACATGCTGAGCCTGTGGGTGGTCGCGCTGGCCGGCCTGGCCTGGCTGGCGCTGATGTTCGGCACCGCGCTGTACGGCGAGCGGCGTCCGGCCGTATTTGTAGGTAATGGCAACATGTCTACGCGCTGTCGCTGGCGGTGCACTGCACCTCGTGGACCTTCTACGGCACCGTCACCCAGGCCGCCCGTTATGGCTGGCCGCTGCCGCCGACCTTCCTCGGCGCCATCCTGTTCTATGCGCTGGCGGTCGCGTTCCTGATGCGGCTGGTGCGGCTGGCGCGCGAGACCAACGCGACCTCGCTGGCGGATCTGATCGCCACCCGGCTGGGCCGCGACGCCTGGCTGGCGGGTACGGTGACGCTGGTCGCGGCGCTGGGCCTGATTCCCTACATCGCGCTGCAACTGAAGGCGGTGGCGATGAGCTTCGCCACGCTCACCCTCGACGCCGGCGATGCGGATCGCGCGCTGCCGTTCTGGCGCGACAGCGGCCTGTACGTGGCGCTGGCGATGGCGCTGTTCGCGATGCTGTTCGGCACCCGCCGGGCCAGCGCGGCCGAACACAATCGCGGGCTGGTGCTGGCGATGGCGTTCGAATCGATCTTCAAGCTGGCGGCGATGCTGGCGCTCGGCGCCTTCGTCTGGTTCGGCCTGCGCGAATGGCCGCAGCTGCCGGCCGCGCCGTTGCCGCCGCAGCCGTCCGGCGGCTTCGCGCCGTTCGTGCTGCTGGGCGCGCTGGCGATGTTCATCCTGCCGCACCAGTTCCACGTGGCGGTGGTCGAATGCCGCGATGAGCGCCATGTGCGCACCGCGCGCTGGCTGTTTCCGCTGTACCTGGTGCTGATCGCGTTGCCGGGCCTGCCGCTGGCACGGGCCGGCATGGCGCTGCTGGGCGGCGCGGTGCCCTCGGACATGTACGCGCTGGCGCTGCCGTTCTCGCAGGGCCACGAGGGGCTGGCGCTGTTCGCCTTCCTCGGTGGACTGAGCGCGGCCACCGGCATGGTGGTGGTCAGCACGCTGACCCTGAGCCTGATGATCGGCAACCACTGGTTCGCGCCGGGCCTGCTGCGCGGCGCCTGGTCGCGCCGCGACGGCGGCGATCAGCGCGGCGCGCTGCTGGCCCTGCGCCGCACCGGCATCGCCGTGATCATGCTGCTGTCGTGGGCCTACAGCCGGCTGGTGACGGGCAGCGACGCGCTGGCCGATGTCGGCGCGGTGTCGTTCTCGGCGCTGGCGACGCTGGCGCCGGTGCTGGCGTTCGCGGTGTGGCGCCCGCAGACGCCGCCGCGCGCGGCGATCGCCGGCGTGGTCGCCGGTTTCCTGGCCTGGGCCTGGGTGCTGCTGCTGCCGACCCTGCTGTCGGCCTCCGGCAGCGCCCCCGACTGGCTGCGCGAAGGGCCGTTCGGACAGGCTTGGCTGTCGCCGCAGGGCATGTTCGGGCTGACCGGGTGGAGTCCGCTGGGACGCGCGGTGGGCGTGAGCCTGTTCGCCGGCACCGCCGCCACCCTGCTGGCGATGGCGTGGCGGCGGGAGGCGCCGCACCAGCGCCAGCGCAACCTGGACCGGCAGACCCTGGGCGAGGCCGGCAGGCGTTTCCTTCCGCGCGAGCGGGTGGAGGAACTGCTCGCCGATGCGCCGCGCAACGGACCGGTGCCGGCGCCGATGGAAGCGCGGCTGGAACGCGAACTCTCGGCGGTGCTGGGCTCGGCCTCGGCGCGCCTGCTGCTGGACGCGGCGCGCCGCGAGAGCCGGGATCTGGATACGGTCGCGGCCATCGTCGGCGAAGCCTCGCAGGACCTGCGCTTCAACCAGCAGGTGCTGGAGGCCGCGCTGCACAACATGAGCCAGGGCATCAGCGTGGTCGATCGCGAGCAGCGGCTGGTGGCCTGGAACCGGCGCTACGAGCAGATGTTCGGATTTCCGCCGGAACTGCTCCAGGTCGGCCGGCCGATCGCCGACCTGACCCGCTGGGCGTTGCAGCGCATGCCGCACCGGGGCCACGACGAACGCGCGCTGCAACGGCGCATCGCGTTCATGCGCGCCGGCACGCCGCACCTGACCGAGCGGGTGTTCCCCGATGGCAGCATCGTCGAGATCCGCGGCAACCCGATGCCGGGGGGCGGGTTCGTCGCCACCTACACCGACGTCACCGCCTCGCGCCACGCCGAACGCGATCTCAAGCGTGCCAACGAAACCCTGGAGCAGCGCGTGGCCGAGCGCACCGCGCTGCTGGAAACCGCCAAGCGCGAAGCCGAGCACGCCAACGACGCCAAGAGCCGATTCCTCACCGCGATCGGCCACGATCTGCTGCAACCGCTGCATGCCGCGCACCTGTTCACCGACGCGCTCGCGCAGCAACTGCCCGACGACGGCGCGCGCCAATCGGCGCGGCAGATCCGCGGGGCGCTGGATTCCACCACCGATCTGCTGACCGGCCTGCTCGACATGTCGCGGCTGGAAGCCGGCGGTCTGGTGCCGGAACCGCGCGATTTCCCTCTGGCCGAAGTGCTGGAACCGCTGGCATCGGAATTCGGCGTGCTGGCCGCCGAAAGCGGCCTGCGCTTCCGCTACCGGCCAACGCGGCTCTGGGTACACAGCGATCCGCAACTGCTGCGGCGGATCCTGCAGAACTTCCTCGCCAACGCCATCCGCTACACCGCGCAGGGCGGCGTGCTGCTGGGTGTGCGCCGTGGCGGTACGCGGGGACGCCTGCGGGTCGAGGTGCTGGATACCGGCCCCGGCATCCGCGAGCCGGAGCGGCGATTGATCTTCGACGAGTTCCGGCGCGGCGAGGAAGCGGTGGGACAGGGGCTCGGCCTGGGCCTGTCCATCGCCGATCGCATCGCCGCCCTGCTGGAAGCGCCGCTGGCGCTGCGCAGCCAGCCGGGGCGCGGCTCCGCGTTCATCGTCGATCTGCAACGGGTCGCGGCGCCGGCCGCGACGCAGGTGTCCGCGGGCGCGCCGCGCACCGGCCTGGCCGGACTGCGGGTGCTGGCGGTGGACAACGATCCGGCCGCACTCGACGCGCTCCATCAGACCTTGCGGGGATGGGGCTGCGAGGTGGCCTGCGCCGCCGATGGTGCAGGTGCGGAAGCGCAACTGGCGCGGGCGCCGGCCGATGCGTGGCTGTTCGACTTCCACCTGGATGCCGGCGATACCGGCGTGGCGCTGTGGCGGCGCCTGTCGGCGCGCTTCGATGCGCGTCCCTGCCTGATCCTGTCCGCCGACCAGACCGATGCGGTACGCCGCGCGGTGCGCGAGGCGGATCTGTCGCTGCTGGCGAAACCGGTGCGACCGCTGGCGCTGAAGTCGGTGCTGGATCGCCTGCTGGCGGCGCGGGCGGGCAGGGTGGCCACCGTCTCCTGAGCCGTGTTTCCCCGGCCAGCCGGGAGCGGATCGGCGCGCACGGCTAGAATGGCGGTTTTCCGACCGACGTCCCGCCATGCCGTATACCCCCATCGTCCGCCACGCTCGGCTATGTCCTGTCGCCGGATCGTTCGCAGGTGTTGCTCATCCATCGCAATGCGAGGCCGGACGATCAGCACCTGGGCAAATACAACGGCCTGGGCGGCAAGATCGAGCCGGACGAGGACGTGGTGGCCGGCATGCGCCGCGAGATCCGCGAGGAGGCCGGCATCGAATGCGATGAGCTGGCGCTGCGCGGCACCATCAGCTGGCCGGGCTTCGGCAAGCAGGGCGAGGACTGGCTGGGCTTCGTGTTCCTGATCACCGCGTACTCCGGCACGCCCTGCGAGCGCAATCCGGAAGGCGCGCTGGAATGGGTGCCGGTGGAACGCATCCTGGATCTGCCGCTGTGGGAAGGCGACCGCCATTTCCTGCCGCTGGTGTTCGACGCGGATCCGCGCGGGTTCCACGGGGTGATGCCGTATCGCGAGGGCCGCATGGTGTCCTGGCAGTACTCGCGCATCTGACCGCGCGCGCCGTGGCGTCATCCGCATTACGCGGAATGACGCGACGAGGTTGTCCACATCCGGTGTGGACCGATTCCAGAGAAAGATGTGGATAAGCGCCGGCCGACCTTGCGCGGCAAGGCTGTCAAGCAGGTTGGCGAAAAAATGACCATTGCGTTTCACGTCCGTGAAACGAATGTTTCAGGTTTTCCACAGCGCATGTGGATGGTTCGCGGACAAACATGTGGATAAGCCCGCACGGCCCTTGCGCCATGGACCTGTCAAGGTGGATGGCGAAAAAATGACCAGGCCGGAACGGACTGCGTGAACACGGGTTGCGCTCAATGGATTCCGGCTTTCGCCGGAACGACGAGGCCGATGTCGCGGTTGGCGTGGGAGGCAGGGACATTCGACTGAGCCCAATCCCCAATCCCCAATCCCGGTCCGTAGTATCACGCCTCGATCTGGCGGGCGGGTCGCGTGAGTTCCAGTTCGCGCAGGATCACGCTGGCCTGGGTGCGGTTGCGCACGCCCAGGCGGTCGAAGATGGCCGACAGGTGCGCCTTGACCGTCCGCTCCTGCACGTCCAGGCGATCGGCGATCTGCTTGTTCAACAGGCCTTCGGCCACCAGCGTCAGCACCCGGAACTGCTGCGGCGACAGGCTGGCCAGGCGTGCGGCCAGTTCGGCGTCGTGGCGCGAGGACTGCGCGCGTGCGACGGTGGCGCGCAGCGCAGGCGGCAGCCATTGCTCGCAGGCCAGCACGCTGCGGATGGCATCGCGCAGTTCCTCCAGCCCCGCGCTCTTGGGCAGGTAACCGGCGGCGCCGTGGTCCAGCGCGCGCCGGACCACCCTTGGTCATCGTTGGCCGACACCACGATCACCGCGACCGCGGGAAACTGCGCGCGGATCGCCGCCAGCCCGGCCAGCCCGTGGTTGCCGGGCATGTGCAGATCCAGCAATACCAGATCCACGTCGTCGTGCGCGTCCAGCGCCGCCAGCACGCCGTCCAGCGATTCGGCCTCCAGTACCGACATCCGCGCCACGGCATCGGCCGCCGCGCCGCGCAGCGCGGCCCGGAACAGCGGATGGTCGTCGGCGATCAGCAGGGTAGGCATGGGGTTGAGGCCGGGATTCGGGAATGGAGAATCGGGAATCGTAGAAGCGTTTGGCCACGAGCGCGGAAACCAGGCGAACGGAGCTCTTCGCTCTTTCGATTCCCCAATCCCGACTCCCGAATCCCGGCTCTCACTGCACCGTCCAGCCGCCGTCCACGACCAGGGTCTGGCCGGTCATGTTGCGGGCGGCGGGGGAGCACAGGAAGGCGGTGATGCCGGCCAGTTCGTCCATTTCGATGAACACGCCCTTGGGCATCGGCTTGAGCATGATCTGGCTGACCACTTCGGCTTCCGGAATGCCGCGCGTGCGCGCCTGGTCGGCGATCTGCTTGTCCACCAGCGGGGTCTTCACGTAGCTGGGGCAGACCGTGTTGATGGTGATGTCGGTGTCGGCGGTTTCCAGCGCGATTACCTTGGAGAAGCCGACCAGGCCGTGCTTGGCGGCGACATAGGCGCTCTTGTACGGGCTGGCGACCAGCGCGTGGATGCTGCCGATGTTGACGATGCGGCCGAACCCGCGCTGGCGCATGCCCGGCAGGACCGCGCGGGTCAGTCGCGCCACGCCGACCAGCATCACCTGGATCAGGAAATCCCATTTGCCCAACGGAAATTCCTCCAGCGGCGAGACATGCTGCAGGCCGGCGTTGTTGACCAGCACGTCGACCGGCCGGGAGATCGCGGCCAGCGCGGCGGCGACGCTGTCGTCGGAGGTCACGTCCAGCGCCACCGACTCGGCCGAACCGCCGGCGGCGCGGATGCCGGCGGCGACGGTCTCGGCGGCGGCCGGGTCCAGATCGCTGATGATGAGGTGGTGGCCGGCTTCGGCCAGCCGGCTGGCGACGCCGGCGCCGATGCCGCTGGCCGCGCCGGTGACGAGGATCGAAAGGGTCTGCATGGGGGAACCTCCTGAAAGTGCTAGGTTAGCAGCCGATGGCGGTGGTCCCCGTGGTACCAAAGTACGATGACGGCCGGCGCCGCGGCGACTAGTTTGGTCGCATTTCCCGGACCTGGAATTCTCCCGATGTCGCGTATCGCTCTGGCCGCTACCCTGACCATGGCGCTGGCCGCCTGCGGCAGTTCCCCGACCCGAACCATGACCCACCAGACCGTGATCGAACCGCAGCGCGTCACCGAACACCGCGGCAGCGACGATCTGCTCACCGCCGGTCTCGGTCTGGCCGGCCTGCAGGCGATGACCCCGCGGCCTTCGCCGACGCCGCCCATCCGACCCCGGCGGAACTGCGCCGGCGCGCACTCTGGAACAACTGGCGCGGCATCGCCGATCTGTCCGCCACCGGCGGCTACGGCGACGTCTACGGCAGCACCGCCGCGGTGCCCGGACGCGAGTACAGCGCGCTGGCGACGCTGCCCGGCGCGAAGAGTAGCATCGCGTGCTGGTGCAGGTGCCCGACGGTTTCGATCTGAAGCGGCGCTGCGTGGTGGTCACCGCCTCGTCGGGCTCGCGCGGCGTCTACGGCGCCATCGTGGTGGCCGGCGCCTGGGGCCTGCCGAAGGGCTGCGCGGTCGCCTACACCGACAAGGGCGCCGGCACCGACTATTTCGATCTGGACACGCAGACCGGCATGCGCGAGGACGGCAGCAGCGGCGCGCTGGGCGAACCGCTGGCGTTCGTCCCCGACGCGCCGGTCGGCGCCTCGGGCGTGGCGGTCAAGCACGCCCATTCGCAGGACAATCCCGAGGCGGCGTGGGGACGGCACGTGAAGCAGGCCGCCGATTTCGCGCTGGCCGCGCTGGATCGTGCGTTTCCGCTACCCACCTCCCGTTCCGTTTCGACAATACCCGCATGATCGCGGTGGGCATCTCCAATGGCGGCGGGGCGGTGCTGCGCGCGGCCGAACTGGACGGCGACTGGCTGGACGCGGTGGTGGCCGGCGAGCCCAACGTCCACACGGACGGTCCCGGCGCGCGTTCGCTGTACGACTACACCACCGAGGCGGCATTGCTGATGCCGTGCGCGTTGCTCGCGCTGCCGGCCGACAGCCTGCCGCAACCGCCGCTGCGCGCGCAGGCCGAACCCTTGTGGCAGGCGCGCTGCGCCTCGCTGAAGGCGGCCGGCCTGATCGAGGGTGCCGACGTGGCCGCGCAGGCGCGCTCGGCCCATGCGAAGCTGCGCGAACACGGCTGGACCGATCAGGCGTTGACCGCGGGCGCGCTGAGCGTGGGTTTCGATCTGTGGCGCGCGATTGCGGTCACCTACGCCTCCGCCTACGGGCGCCATGGCGTCGGCGCGCATCCCTGCGGTTTCTCCTTCGCGGCGCTGAATCCCGATTTCAGCGCGCGCGCCGCCACCGCCAGCGAGCGCGCGGCGTGGTGGTCCGACGGCAGCGGGATTCCACCGGGTGCCGGCGTAGGCATCGTCGACACCCGCCTGGCCGCGCCCGATTTCACCCTGCCGGGCCTGCAATGCCTGCGCGCGCTCAACGACGGCCAGGACGAGGCGGCACGGCGCGTGCAGCGCGGTATCGCCGAACTGCGCGCGGCGCCGCCGCGCGCGGGACTGCCGGTGATCGTGGTGGAAGGCAGCGACGACGGCCTGGTACCGCCGGCCTTCAGCAGCGCGCCTTACGTGGCGCAGGCGAAGGCGGCCGGCCGCGAGGTCGCGTACTGGCAGGTCCGCAACGCACAGCATTTCGATGGTTTCCTGGCGCTGCCGGCATACGCGGCCCGCTATGCGCCGCTGCTGCCCCACGTGTACGCCGCGCTGGACCAGGTGTCGGCGCAGCTGGACGGACAGGCCCGGGCACCCGCCGACCGCGTCATCGAGGCGCGGGGCCGCGGCGCCGGCCGGCTCGACGCCGCGCAGCTGGCATTGCCGCCTTTGCGCTGAAGGCAGGCCCTCTTCGCGCCCCGCCGGTGGCGGGCGGGGCGCGCCGATGGGCAGGACACCTTCTCCACCGCGATTGGGCTAACCTGTCGGCTGGTCATTTCCGGGTGTTTCCGTGTCCCGCCATTTTTCGATGCTTCGCGATTTCCAGCTTGCGGATTGGTTCACGCTGGGCAACGCGTTCTGCGGCACCGGCGCGATTTTCGCGGCGATGCGCTTCCTCCAGGACGGCGTGATCCGCGATCTGATGATCGGCATGGCGCTGATTCCCCTGGCTTTCATTTTCGATGCGCTGGACGGCAGGGTGGCGCGCTGGCGCAAGCAGGCGTCGGTGCTGGGGCGCGAACTGGATTCGCTGGCCGACGTGATTTCCTTCGGCGTCGCCCCGGCCGCGCTCGCTTACGCCTGCGGCATGCAGGGCGGCTGGGACTGGCTGGTGCTGTCGTATTTCGTCGCCTGCGGCGTCAGCCGGCTGGCGCGCTACAACGTCACCGCCGAGTCGCTGGCGGGCGGCGACGACAAGGTGAAGTACTTCGAGGGCACGCCGATTCCGACCAGCCTGGTGCTGGTGATGGTGCTGGCGGTGGCGGCCTACCTGGGCCACATCGGCGAGGCGCTGTGGCTGGCGGCTGGCGGCTGGGGCCGTGGCTGCTGCATCCGCTGGTGCTGCTGTATGCCGTGTCCGGCACCCTGATGATCAGCAAGACCCTGCGCATCCCCAAGCCCTGATCCGTCACCCGTGCGTCGCGGCGCGCGGCTAGAATCGGGGCACAGGAGGATTTATGGCCGAGCATGTACCACCGGGCGCGGGCGACTTCGAAGCGATGGCCCGCCAGTTCTGGAATCTGTGGGGCGACGCCCTGCGGCAGGCTTCCGGCGCGGCCGCGCCGGCACCGGCGCCCGGCTGGACGCAGGCGCTGGACTGGTGGAGCCGGCTGATGCCCGGCGGCCGCGGTCCGGCCGAGGACGCCCTGCACCGGTTCCGCCAGCAGAGCGGTGACTGGTACGGGCTCATGCAGCAGGTGGCCGCGCGCTTCGCCGGCCAGAGCGCCGGCGCCGGCGACGTGACCGCGGCCTGGAAGCAGGCGTTGGGCATGGACGCCGGGCAGGGGCCGTGGATGGATTTCTTCCGTGGCCTGCAGGGCGGCGGCGCGGGCGGTTTCGAGCACTGGTACCGGCAGGTCTCGCCGTACATGGACAACCTGCGCCGGGAGAACGAGCGTTGGCTGCATCTGCCCGCGTTCGGCCCCGCGCGTGAACACCAGGAACGCTGGCAGGCGCTGGCGCAGTCCCAGCAGGATTACCAGCAGGCACTGGGCGAGTACGAACGGGTGATGCTGAAGGTCGCCGGGCTGGCGTTCGAACGGTTCGAAGCGCTGCTCGACGCGCGCGCCGAACCCGGCCAGCAGATCACCAGCGCGCGCGCGCTGTTCGACCTGTGGATCGATGCCGCCGAACAGGCCTATGCGGAAGTGGCGCTGTCGCCGGAATTCCGCCACGTCTATGGCCATCTGACCAACGCCCAGATGCGCCTGCGCCTGGGCGTGCAGACGGAAATCGAACAGATCTGCGTGGCCCTGGGCATGCCCGGCCGCACCGAGGTGGATTCGGCGCACCGCAAGATCGCCGAACTGGAACGCCAGCTGCGCCGCATGAGCCGCCGCGACGACGCGCTGGATCCGCGCGACGCGGCGCAGCCCGTGCGTCGGCAGGCATCGCGTACCGGCGGTGAAGGACGCCGCGGGCAGGAGGCTCCAGCCGTCCGCGCCGCGCGTCCTGCGAAACCGCGTGGCGATGCGAAACCCGCCCGCGCGCCGCGGACAGTCACCGCGAAGGCTTCGCGTGGCGCCAGCGGCGCGAAGCCGGCCAAGGCGACGAAGCCGGCGAAGACGTCCGCCGCCGTGAAAGCGGCGAAGTCGGCGGAGAAGAATCCTGTCCGTGCCGCCGCGCGCGGCGGTGACGGTGAAGTGGTGTCGATGAAGGACTGGGTGGCGCGCAATGCCCATGACGGCGGCGCCACCGCCGGAAGCGGCAAGGGCAAGCGTGGACAGGGAGGCCGCAAGTGAACGGTCCCCTGAACATCAGCGTCGATGAACTCGCGCAGGAAACCCTGCAGGCGCAGCAGAAGCTCGCCGCCGGATTGAAGACCCTGCCGCAGGTCGAGGATGTCGATTACGGCGCCACGCCGCGCCAGGAAGTCTGGCGCGACGGCCGCGCGGTGCTGTACCGGTTCGTCGGTCCCAAGGCGCCCACCGCGAAGGTGCCGCTGCTGATCGTCTACGCGCTGGTCAACCGTCCCTACATGGTCGACCTGCAGGAGGATCGCTCGCTGGTGAAGGGATTGCTGGCGCTGGGCGAGGACGTTTACGTGCTGGATTGGGGCTATCCGGATCTTTCTAATCGCTTCCTGACCCTGGGCGACTACATCAACCGCTTCATCGACGGCGCGGTGGAGCATCTGTGCCGGCAGCACGGCCTTCCGGCGATCAGCGTGCTGGGCATCTGCCAGGGAGGCGCGTTCTCGCTGTGCTATTCGGCGCTTCACCCGGAGCGGGTGCGCAACCTGATCACCATGGTCACGCCGGTGGATTTCCACACGCCGGACAACATGCTCTCGCACTGGACCCGCGAGATGGACGTGGATCTGTTCGTCGATGCGATCGGCAACGTGCCGGCCGACATGATGAATGCCTGCTACCTGATGCTGAAGCCGTTCCGGCTGAACCTGCAGAAGTACGTCGGCCTGGTCGACGTGCTCGATGATCGCAAGGGGCTGGAGGATTTCCTGCGGATGGAGAAGTGGATCTTCGATTCGCCGGATCTGGCCGGCGAGGCGTTCCGCCAGTTCATCAAGCAGTTCTACCAGGGCAACGGTTTCGTCAATGGCGGCATCGACATCGATGGCGAGGAAGTGCATCTGGGCGACGTCGACATGCCGGTGCTGAACATCTATGCCGAGCAGGATCACCTGGTGCCGCCGAACGCCTCGCGCGCGCTGCGGGATCTGGTCGGCACCGAGGATTACACCGAACTGAGTTTCAAGGGCGGCCACATCGGCATCTACGTCTCCAGTCGCGCGCAGCGCGAGGTGCCGGGCGCGATCCATCAGTGGCTTGCGCAGCGCCAGTAGGCGCAGGCTTCGCGCGCGGTGGCATGCCGTTCGCGGTTGTGCCCGGTTAACCGGTGGTCGCTTAGGCTGCGCGGCTTGAAAGGAAGGTGGACATCAACATGCGTAAAGCGATTCTTTCATTCGCGTGCGGCATTGGCCTGGCCTCGCTGGCGATGACCGCGTGGGCGGCGCCTTCCGAGCAGGCACGGCGCGAGATCACCCAGTTGATGGACGGACTGTCCAACTCCCGGTGCGAGTTCCAGCGCAACGGAAAATGGTATGGAAGGGCCGATGCGCGGGCGCATCTGCAGCGCAAGTACGACTACCTGCTCAAGCGCGATCTGGTCGACACGGCCGAACAGTTCATCGAGCGCGCGGCCAGCAAGAGCAGCCTGAGCGGGCGCGCCTACCGGGTGCGGTGCCCCGGCCAGCCCGAGACCGATGCGGGCGCCTGGTTCCTGGCGCGGCTGAAGGCGCTGCGTGGTTCAGGTGCGCAACCGCGCTGAGCGCTAGACTGGCCGCGACGACTGTGGGGAGCCGCTCACCATGAATGCCGCGTCCAAGCCATTGGCCCGGTCCCTGAACGACCGCATGCTCGCCGGCGTGATGGGCGGCATCGCCCACCGGTTCGGCTGGAACGTCACGCTGCTGCGGGCCTTGTTCGTGATTGTCTCGATCGCCTCGGCCGCGTTTCCCGGCATCCTGGTCTACCTCATCCTCTGGCTGTTGATGCCCAACGAGGCGGATTGAACGAGCCCGCGCGATCGCCCGCCTGGCTGCCCGCGTTGCGCGGGCTGGGCATGCTCTGGGCCTTGCCGAACACGCTGGTCGGCCTGCTGGCGGGAAGCCTGGGACTGGCGTTCGGTGCGCGTGCGCGCTGGAGCCGGCGCGACTGCGCGCTGGTGTTCCACCACTGGGCCGTGGGGACCGGGCGGCGCGATCACTTTCGGCAACACCATCCTGCATACCGGCGACAGCCTCGATTCCGCCTGCATCACCTACGAGCAGCGCGCCGGCCACCGCCAACATCCACCGATCCGGCTGGGCGATCACGAACGCGCGCACGTGTTCCAGTACATGGTGCTGGGGCCGCTGTTCCTGCCGATCTACCTGCTGTGCGGCGGGGTCAGCGTGCGCAATCCATTCGAACGCGCCGCGGATCGCTACGCGCTGACCGGACGTGGCTGGTGGCCGGGCGGGGAGCCGGCGAAACGGTAGGTTCTCCCGGCGTCTGTCCGGATGAGCGGCGGTGGCTTGCCCGCGGCGATGGCGCTCGTTGTCGATCCGGGGCGGGCGAAGTCAATCCTTGCGGGTGTGTCCGTTCGAACGGCGGGTGGTTTTCTTCGCGGCCTTTCGGGGAGCCTTTCCCGCGGGTTTGCGCGCTGTCTTCTTCGCCGCTTTGCGGGTGGTTTTCCTTGCCGTCTTCTTGGTCGCCTTCCTGGTCGTTTTTCCTGTGCTCTTGCGAGGAGCTTTCTTCGCCGCCTTCTTCGCGGTTTTCCCCGTCGTCTTGCGGGTGGCTTTCTTTGCCGCCTTCTTTGTGGCCTTCCTTGCGGTCTTGCGCGGCGCCTTCCGCGCGGTTTTCTTCGCGGCCTTCTTCGTGGCTTTGCGGGTGCTCTTCCTGGCGCTCTTCTTTTTCGCGCCGCCGCCTTCCTGCTTGTTGACGGTGGCCCAGGCGATGCGTTCGGCGTCCTCCCGGGAACGGCCCTGCTCGCGTTCGCTTTCCTCGATGTGTCCGGCCTTGCGCTTCTGCCGATCGCTGTAGGCGCTCTTCTCTCCTCGTGGCATCGGAATGCTCCGGGATGGGAGGCTCGAACCTACGCGCGGCGGCGTCGTCGCCGGATGAAATCGGATCAGGATCGCGCAAGGCGATCGAAGGAGAACAGGGCGGCCAGCGGATGCCCGCGCCGTTCGATGGCGGCCAGCGCCAGGTCGGCGCCGATCCGGCTGTAGGTGATGCCGTTTCCGCCATAGGCCATCGCGAAATGCACGCGCGGGCCGTACTGCGGATGCGGGCCGAAGAACGGCAGGCCATCCGCGGTTTCGGCGAAGGTGCCCGCCCAGGCGAAGGCAGGGGCGCATTGCAGATGCGGCAGCAGTTTGCCCAGCTTGCGGCCGAGCGCGTGCGCCTTCTTCATCACCCGTGCATCCCGCCGTACCGGGATGTCGATGCGGTCGTCCTCGCCGCCGACGATGAGTCGGTGGTCCGGTGTCGCACGCAGGTAGAGATAGGGGACGGGCGGTTTCCCACAGCACCGTGCGTTCGAGAAAGCCGAGGGCACCGGGGGCAATCGGATCGCTGACGAAGGCGTAGCTGCTGTGATTGCGGGCCACCCGTGTGCGCAGCCATTGCTGCGCCGCGTAGCCGGTGGCGAGGATGGCATGGCGGGAGCGCACCCAGTTGCCGTGCCCGGTCCGCAGCCGGACCGAGCGTGCCTGCGGCTGGATCTCGACGATCGGCGTGTGCGCGTGGACGAGGGCGCCGCGCGCCTGCAGGCGCCGGAGCAGGCGATGGGCCATCCGGTAGGGATCCACGCGGGCGGCCTGTCGGCTGAGCAGGGCGGCGGGTCGCGATATCCCGAACCGTTCGGCCAGCGCGTCCGAATCCAGATAATCCACCCGCAGCCCCAGCCTGCTTCGGGCGGCAGCTTCCTGTGCCAATCCGTCGCGTTCCCGCCGACGGGTCGCCAGGTACAGGCTGTCCGTCCATGCGAAACCGACGTCGCGGATCCCGGCGGCCAGATCGCGCAGCTGGTCCAATGCCTGCGCGCAGGCGAGGTAGGCCAGGGCGGCGTCCCGCTCGCCCAGCCGGCGCGCGAGATCCCGCAGGTGTGTGTCGATTTCGTACTGGAGCAGGGCGGTGCTGGCGGCGGTGCTGCCCCAACCGATTTCGCCCTGCTCGATGACCACGACCTCATGCCCGGCTGCCTGCAGGTGGTCGGCGATCAGCGCGGCGGTGATGCCGCCACCGATGATCGCGATCTCGCAGGCGAGATCGGCCGCCAGCGCGGGAAACGGATGCAGCAGGCCATTCTTGATGGCCCAGTAGGGGTAACCGCTCTTCAGGTCCATGGCGAAGGGGATGCGGGCATCACCTGGGCCACCGGGACGGACCCGGGATCACCCGCGCGGCAACGCACCCTGCAGGAACAGGTCGACATTGGCCACGGCCTGCTCGCGCAGCGAGGCGGGGTCGAGCTTGTCCAGGTAGCCGCTGGCGACCCGGATGATCAGGTTGCCGAACATCATCATGTAGAACTGGGTGGCAGCCGCCTCGGCCGAGGCCAGCTTCAGGTGGCCGTTGTCCATTTCCTGCTGGAAGTAGCGGGTGAGGATGCCGCGGGTCTCGGCCACCGCGTGCTCGAAGAACCAGTCGCGCAGGGCCGGGAACGATTCACCCTCGCCAATCACGATGCGGTAGACCACCCGCGATTCGGCCTTGACCATCGAGTCGGCGATGCGGATGGCGACCTCGCGCAGCGCCTGCTGCGGCGGCAGGTCGGAGAAGTTCATGTCGTTCAGGATGCCGACGTGGTTCTCCAGGCGGCGCTCCAGGATGGCGTAGGCCAGTCCTTCCTTGTCGCCGAAGATCCGGTACAGCGTGGCCAGCGAGCCGCCGGCGCGGGCGACGATTTCGCTCAGCTTGGCGTGCTGGTAGCCTTTCTCGGCAAAGACCTCGGTGGCGGCGTCCAGGAAGCGTTCGGCCCGCATCTCGCCCCGTTTGCACAGTTCGACGTTGCGGCGGGTGCGCAGGAATGCGCTGGAATTCACGGAGCGAGGAGAAGCGGTGCCACGAAAATCGGTCGAGTTGCTCACTGGCGGTACCGGCAAGTTGGCTGGGCGTCCCGAAGGGGTCGATGGAGTAGGTCTCACCTGAATGCGCTCCCCGTTTGTCAACTGCCATTTGGCATGAATGACGCGCATCTGTTCTGCTCGTACTGTGACGATTCAGGTATAGCATACCTTTGGCCACTTTCCCAACATCAATTTTCGACCGGTCCAAATCGTGGACAAAAAAGAGGCCCGAATTTTGTTGGGCCTCTTCCGGGTCTGGTGCCGAAGGTGGGACTCGAACCCACACGCTTTTAAGGGCGGCGGATTTTGAGTCCGCTGCGTCTACCATTCCGCCACTTCGGCAAGGGGAGCGAGTATAGCCGAGGCCCGCGGGCCCCGACAGCCCGTCAGACCACGCGGTCGGTGCCGAGCAGGCGCTCGCCGCGGCGCTGCCAGCCTTCCGCGCCGCTGGCGTCGGCCTCCGGCGTGTAGATGCCGCAGCGGACCATGGTGCGCTGGTAGACGTGCAGGGACACGGCGATGGCGTCGTCGCTGGGGTTGCGGATGGTGTGGTACTCGTGGGGCGGAATCAGGCTCCCGGCCGAGCCGGTGCCGGCCTCGATGGTGCCGGCGGCGACGAAGCGGTAGCGCTCGTCGTCGTGCTCGGCCAGTTCGTACTGGGTGATTTCCAGGCGGCCGCGCCAGACGCCTTCCACGCACCACATGCCGGAGTGGTCGTGGATCTTGGTGCCCTGGCCGGGGCCCCAGGTCATGGCGATGACGCTGTAGCCGAATTCCGGGCTGGTATACAGCTCGCGGCGCGCGTAGTGATCGGAAATGGGCTCCAGCACGCAGCTGGGCAGGGCGACCGATTCGTCTCGGATCAGTTCGCACAGCGACTTGCGCAGTGCATCGGTGATGGCGCGGTCGTCGCCCAGCGCGACGGCGGCGTCGAGCGTGGCGACCAGCCGGTCGTGGCCGGGAAAATCGAGGGACATGGCAGGCACCCGGGAATAGTGGTGCCCCATTCTAGTTCGGGTGGCTTCCGGTCGCGAGGGTATGGCGACGGCTCAGAGCGCCGCCAGGAAACCCGCCACTGCCGGGCCGAACCGGGCGAAATCCACCAGGAAGGCGTCGTGGCCCTGCGGCGATTCCAGCGGCACGAACTCGGCCTGCGCGCCCCCCGCGCCAGTCCCTGGGCAATCTGTTCCTGCTGCTGGAGCGGGAACAGGATGTCGGTCACCGCGCCGATCGCCAGCGCCCGCTCCACCCGGATCCGGGCCAGGCCCTGCATCACGTCGCCGCCGGCGTACTCGGCCAGATCGAACCAGTCCATCGAACGGCTCAGGTAGAGGTAGCAGTTGGGATCGAAGCGGCGCACGAACCGGCGCGCATGGCCTTCCAGATAGCTTTCCACCTGGAATTCCAGCCCGAACGGATCCTCGTCCGGGCGATCCGATTCCAGCCGCACCCGGCCGAAGCGACCGTCCCACTCCAGCGCCGAGCGATAGGTGATGACGCCCAGCTTGCGGGCCATGCGCATGCCGGATTCGGGATAGCGCTCGTCGTCGTAGTGGCCCTGGTTCCATGCCGGATCCAGGCGGATCGCCTCGCGTTGCAGGGAACGGATGGCGATGGAGAAGGGCAGGGCCTGGGCGCTGCCGGAGATGTTGATGTGCGCGCGCGCGCTGCCGGGATGCAGCAGCAGGTAGGCCAGCGCGGTCATGCCGCCCATCGAGTTGCCGATGATGCAGGCCAGTTGCCCGATGCCCAGTGCCTGCACCACCGCATGGGCGGCATTGGCGCCGTCCTCGATCGACAGTTCCGGGAAATCCAGCCGGTAGAGTTCGCCGCTGGCCGGATTGCTCGAGGCTGGACCGGTCGAACCCTTGCAGCTTCCCAGCGAGTTCACGCAGATCACGAACCAGCGATCGGTGTCGATCGGCTTGCCCGGCCCGAGCATCGCCTCCCACCAGCCTTCCTCGCCGTTGCCTTCGTTGCGCGCGGCGTGCGCGTCCGGTGACAGGCCGGTGACGATCAGGATCGCGTTGTCGCCGGCGGCGTTGAGCCGGCCCCAGGTTTCGTAGGCGATGCGCGCACCGTGCAGGGCGCCGCCGCGTTTCATCGGGAAGGGCGAGGGCAGCGCGTGGAAGCGCGTGCCGGGCGGGATGAATTCGGTCATCCCGCAAGTTTAGCCTGCGGCTGCCGGCGCGGGCCGGCGCCGCTCATTCCACGACGCGCTGGATCCGCAGCGAATAGGCATCGGCAGCGCCCACTTCGGCAGGCACCGCCACCGCTTCCAGATCGCCGGCTTTGGCCATCACGTCGCCGGCGCGGGAGACCCGCGCGCCCAGTTCGACCTTGGCGACCTGCGAAAGTTTGAGCGTCGGCATCGGGCTGTCGCCGTCGCCGAGTTCCAGGGTGATCGGGAACGAGGTCGCCGGCACCCGCTTGGCGGCCACCGGCATCGGCGGTCCGCCGGCCTGGCGGGCGAACACGAACAGGGTCTCGCCGCCGCTCAGTTGCGCCTTCAGTTCCGGCGCGATGTCCACGCTGACCCGCAGCAGTGCCTTGCCGCCGGCCACGGCCGGGGCGGCGGCGGGTTCGGGCAGCGGCTTAAGAGGGTTTGGCGCGGGCCTGGTTGATCTGGGTACGCAGGGTGGTGGCGGTGCCACCGTCGACCTGCGCCAGCAGCGGTTCCCAGGTGCGCGCGGCCTCGGCCGGCTGGCCCTGCTGGCGCTGCGACACGCCGAGGAACCAGCGCGCGCGCTGGTGCTGCGGTTCGATGGTCAACGCGCGCTGCAACAGGCCGACCGCCTGCGCGTCGAGTTGCTTGTCCGGGCTGGCGTACAGGCGGGCCTGTGCGTTTTCGACCAGCAGGTTGGCGTCGTCCGGGGCCAGCTTGAGCGCGGTCTCGAAAGCCGTGCGCGCCTCGGCGTAGCGCTCCATGCTCAGGTAGGAGCGGCCGAGCAGGCGCCAGCCCTCGGGTTCGTTGGGATTGCGCTTGAGTTCGGCTTCCAGCTGCTTGACCGCATCGTCCAGGCTGGCGGGCATGGCCGCTTCCGGCATCGTGGCGGGCATCTCGATGGCTGCCGGCGTGCCCAGCAGCCGGTACAGCGCCAGGGTGCCGATGCCCAGGGTCGCCACCGCGCCCACGAACAGGCGGCGCGAAGAGCGCCACAGGGGCCACAGCACGCCCACCAGGACGAGCAGGGTCAACAGCGCCGCGATGGCGGAAAAGGCGGTCATCACCACTCCTGGTTGTCATCGGCTTCGGCGATGTCGCGACCGCCACTCCTGCGCCTGACGATGCGCAGGACCACCACGCCGCCGGCGATCACCAGCAGCACCGGTCCGAACCACAGCAGCCAGGTGCCGGGCGACATCTCCGGCTTGTACAGCACGAACTCGCCGTAGCGATCCACCAGGAACCGCTTGATCTCGGCATCCGACTTGCCCTGCCGCATCAGATCCAGCACCTCGCGGCGCAGGTCGTGGGCGATCTGCGCGTTGGAGTCGGCGAGCGACTGGTTCTGGCACATCACGCAGCGCAGTTCGGCGGTGAGCCGGTGGAAACGGGTTTCCTCGGTGTTGTCGTTGAATTGCAGCGGGGTCGGATCGCTGGCCTGGGCGAACGCGGGACCGGCGACGCCGAGCAGCAGCGCCAGCATCAGCGCGCACAGGTGACGGGGCAGGGCGCTCATTGCCGCGCTTCCGCCTTTTCCAGCGCCGGGATCAGTTCTTTGGCGATGATCTCGTCGGTGACCGCGCCGACGTGCTTCCAGCGCACGATGCCCTTGCCGTCGACCAGGAAGGTTTCCGGCGCGCCGTAGATGCCCCAGTCGATCGCGGCGCGGCCATCCTCGTCGGCGATCACCAGCATGTAGGGATT
>OFCY01000008.1_pt1 | contig 55339 bp, 56 predicted proteins | sample 1520981 | NCBI WGS metagenome assembly OFCY01 (sample SAMEA2532533, study PRJEB24079) | metagenome
ACGTGGTTTTCCGTTCAGCCGAAAGGAATGCCGGGCCGGGCCGATATACTATAAGCCCCTGTTTTCCCGACCCGACCGCCCCCATGAGCCTGCGCGTACTGCGTCACAACGGACAGCCCGTTGTTAACCGGGAGCCGAGGGGACGCCGATCCCCTGGCCGGCCCGGCCCAGGGCGATTGCGTCGGTTGCCAGGTCCGCCATCTGGCGGTCTGCGCGGCGCTGCCGCTGGACCAGGCGCGCGCGCTGGAGACCCTGGCCGGCGACATTCCGCTCAAGGCCGGCGAAGTGCTGGCGCGGGAAGGCGACTCCCGCCGCGAGGTGTTCACGGTCACCGCCGGCGCGCTGCGCCGGATCCGCCTGCTGGCCGACGGCCGCCGGCTGGTGGCCGGCTTCCTGATGCCGGGCGACTTCATCGGCTTCAGCGGCGCCACCCACTATCGCCATTCGATCGAGGCGATCGTCGACAGTGAACTGTGCGCGTTCTCCATGCAGGACATGCGCACGCTGTGCTCGCGCTACCCGGAACTGGAGCGCGAACTGCTGGAACGCGCCTGCGTGGAACTGGATGCCACCCGTGACAACCTGATGTCGCTGGCGCGGATGACCCCGCTGGAGCGGCTGGCCTCGTTCCTGCTGGACATGCACGCGCGCCGCCGCCGCCAGGGGCTGAGCACCGACGAAGTGGTGCTGCCGATGTCGCGCACCGACATCGCCGATTATCTGGGCCTGACCGTGGAAACCGTCAGCCGCAGCTTCACCCGCCTGCGCCAGGACGGCCTGATCGCCACCGACGACCCGCACCGGGTGACCCTGAAGGATCGCAAGCGCCTGGTCGCGCTCGCCGAAATGCGCGAGTAAGCCGGGGCGTCGTCCGCTCGAAACCCACGCGTGGAGCGGAGCTTGCTCCGCTTTCTTTTTGCCTGTCGTTCGCGTGATGGCTCGGCGCGTGCGTGAGACATCGCGACGCGGAGCGGGCTCCGCTCTACGAGGGGGGCTCGCTTGGCGTAGAGCGGAGCTAGCTCCGCTCCTCGATCCGCACACCACCCGTCGATCAGGCGGTGGCTTTCGTGGACGGTGCCGGGGGGCAGGGGCGCGTGGGTGATGATCAGGACCGCGCGATCGGCGGCGGCCTCGGCGATATCGCGCATCAGCGCGTCGGCGGTGTCCTGGTCCAGGCCTTCGGTGGGTTCGTCGAGCAGCAGCAGCGGCGTGTCGCGCAACAGCGCACGCGCCAGCGCCAGGCGCCGTGCCTGGCCGGCCGAGAGGGTCGCGCCGCTTTCGCCGACCCAGCCGTCGAGGCCGTCGTTCCAGCTTCGCACCAGCGTGTCCAGCCGGACCTGCGCCAGCGCCCGCCACAGGCGTGCGTCGTCGGCGGCGGGATCGCCGATGCGCAGGTTGTCGCGCACGCTGCCGGCGAAGATCGGTGCTTCCTGCGGCAACCAGGCCAGACGCGAATGCCAGTCGGCGCCGCGGAACCGGCGCAGATCGTGGCCCGCGTAAAGCAGCCGGCCTGCGTCCGGATCGCGCAGGCGCAGCAGCAAGGCCAGCAGCGATACTTCCTACCGCCGCTGTCGCCGCGGATGGCGATGCGGCGTCCCGGCGCGAGCACCAGATCCACACCATCCAGCAGCCGGCGCGTTTCCCCCGGCCAGGCGAAGGCCACGCCTTCCAGCACCAGCGCGCCCTGCGCGGGCACGGCGACGGCATCGGCGGGATCGTCGATCACCGGGCGCTGCATGGCCACTTCGTCCAGCCGCTGTGCGGAGGCGCGCGCGGCCTGCCAGGCCTGCCAGGCCCATGCCGATGCCGGCGGCGGCTTCCAGCAGGGCGAGGGTCATGAAGAACAGGCCGCCGCCGCGGGCGCGGACAATCGCCGCGCATCGACCGCGTCGAACAGCAGCCAGCCCAGCGCCGGGAGCAGCGCCGCCGCCAGCAGGCCGTGGAGCAGCACGCCGAGCGCGAGCCGCCGCTTGCGCTGGCGTTCCTGTCCGGCCAGTGCCAGCGCGTCCGCATCCACCCGTGCCAGCCAACCATCCACCGCGTCGAGCGCGGCCAGATCGCTGGCGCCTTCCAGCCCTTCGAGCACCGCATAGCGCAGGCGCGCGCGCGCTTCGGCGCGTTCGCGTTCCAGGCGGCGGGCGCCGGCCTGGATCGCCCACGGCACCGCCATCGCGATCAGGACGAACGCCACCGCCAGCAACAGTCCGGCGGCGGGCAGCAGCCAGCACGCGACGGCGACGCCGATCGACAGCACCGTCGCCAGCGACACCAGCGGACCGAGCGCGCGCACCAGCAGGCCATTGAAACGGTTGATGTCGGCAACCAGCCGCGCCAGCAGATCGCCCACGCGATAGCGTCCCAGGCCCAGTGGCGCCAGTGGCAGCGCGCGGCGGAAGAACCACACCCGCAGATCCTTCGCCAGCGCCAGGGTGACGTCGTGGCCGACCAGTTTTTCCGCGTAACGCGAGAGGATGCGGGCGAAGGTGAACGCACGGATGCCGGCCGAGGGACCGAAGAAGTTGAAGCCGATCGCCGCGCTGCCGGCCAGCGCCGAGGCGATGAGGAAATGCCCGGCCAGGCCGAGCAGGCCGGTGCCGGCCAGCAGGGTGATCAGCAGCAGCGCGAAGGTCAGCGCGATGCCGCCGGCGTGGCGGCGCAACACGCCGCGCAGATCGTCGGATGACGCGCTCATGGCGACGCGTCCGGCAAGCGCGCGCATGCGCCGTGCAGATCCAGCACGCGTCCGGCCATCCGCATCGCCGCCGGACTGTGGGTGGCCATGATCAGCGTGCGTCCGCGCGTGAATTCCGCCAGTGCGCGCAGCACGGCCTGCTCGGTTTCCGGGTCGAGGAAGGCGGTGGGTTCGTCCAGCAACAGCAGGCCGGGCTTGCGCAGGAACAGCCGGGCCAGCGCCACGCGCCGGGCTTCGCCGCCGGACAAACCGAAGCCGCGCTCGCCGATGGCCGTGTGCAGGCCCTGCGGCAGGCGCCGGGCGAAGCGCATCACCTGGGCGGCTTCGGCGGCGTGTTCCAGTTCCGCGTCGCTGGCGTCGGGCGCGGCGATGCGCAGGTTGTCGGCCAGCGTGCCCTGGAACAGGAACGGCCGCTGCGGCGCGTAGCCGATGCGCGGCGGCGTGTCGTAGTGGATCGACCCTTCGGCGGGCGGCAACCAGCCGGCCAGCGCTTCCAGCAGCGTGCTCTTGCCGCCGCCGCTGGCGCCGGCGATCGCGAGGTGTCCGCCGGCGTCCAGTTCGAAGGAGAGATCCCGCAGCGCCAGCGGCGCACCGGCGGCGGGACGCAGCGCGAGGTGTTCCACCCTCACCACCGGCGCGCGCTGCCCGCTGGCCGCGTTCGCGGCTGCCAGGGATACCGGCGCGGCCTCCGGCTCGATGCCTTCCAGCAGGTGCGCCATTTCGCCCGCCGCGGCCAGCGCGGCGGCGCGATCGTGGTAATGCGTCGCCAGCCGCCGCAGCGGCGCGTAGAACTCCGGCGCCAGCAGCAGGCAGAACACGCCGGTCGCCAGATCCAGCGGCGGTCCGCGCAGATCGAGCATGCCCAGGTAGGACAGGCCCAGGTACAGCGCGATCATCGCCACGCTCAGCGAGGCGAAGAACTCCAGCACCGCCGAGGACAGGAAGGCGATGCGCAGGACCTTCAGGCTGCTGCGGCGCAAACCTTCGGCGGCCTGCTCGATGCCGGCCAGTTCGCTGTCGCCGCGCCCGTACAGGCGGATCAGGCCGAGGCCACGCAGGCGATCTCAATTGGCCGCCCATCCGCGCCAGCGCCTGCAACTGGCGGCGGCTGGCCGCTTCCGCGCCCCAGCCCACCAGCATCATGAAAACCGGCGCCAGCGGCAGGGTGAACAGCAGGATCAGGCCGACCACGCGGTCGGCCCAGAACGCGCCGATCAGGATCAGCAACGGCACCGCCACCACTTCCAGCCGCACCGGCAGGAAACCACCGAGGTAGCCTTCCAGCGCATCGACGTGGCCGCCCAGCGTCTCGGCGAGTTCGCCACTGCGCCGGTGCCGCAGCCAACGTGGTCCGCGCGCGATCAACCGGCGCGCGAGCCGTGCGCGCACCTGCACGCGCACCGTTTCCACTGCTTCGTCGGCCAGCCGCCGCGACACCCAGCCGAGCAGCGCGCGCAACACGCCGACCGCGGCCAGCCCGGCCAGCAGCGCCGCCACCGCGCGCACCGGCGCGTGATCGACGAAGACCTGCTGCATCGCCCTTGCGATCAGCAGCGCCTGCGGTACCAGCAGCGCGCCGGACAGCACCGTGCAGACGCCGGCCAGGCGCAGCGGACGTGCGCCGAGCGCGGCGAAGTCCTTCAGGTGCCGCGCCGCGTCGGGCGCGCGCGCGTCCGCCGCATCGCTCATGTCGGCAGGGGTGCGGCAACCCAGCGCGCTGAGCAGACCGTGCAGGGCCGGTGCGTGCGCCAGCCACGGCCCGGCGAGGGTGAGCAGGCCGGCGAACAGCACGATCATCGCCGCGCCCATGCGCGCGCCCGGTCGTTGCAGCCAGCGGCCCATGCGCGCGCCCGACCAGGTCAGCGGCACCATCATCGGCAGCGTGCCCAGGCCGAAGGCGAGCATGGTCAGCGCACTGTCGCGCGCATTGGCCTGCAACCACGCGGCGGTCAGCAGGCTCAGGCTGAGCCCGCACGGCAGCCAGCCCCACAGCATGCCCAGCGCGATCCGGCGCCACGCGCGGTCGGCGGGCAGCAGGCGCGATTGCAACGGCCGCAACCATTGCCACAGGCGCGCCGCCGGACGCGACAGGAACTGCAGGCGCGCGCGCCGATCCAGCAGGCGCAGCGCGACCAGCACCAGCACCACGCCCACCGCCATGCGCAGGCCCAGTGCCAGGTTGTCGAAGCGGAACACTTTCAGCAGGCCGCCGCCGAAGCCGCCGACGATCGCGCCGGCCAGCACGTAGCCGCCGACCCGGCCGAGATTGACCTGCAAGGCCGCGCCCCAGCCGCGCTGCGGGCTCATCGCGGAGAAGCCGGTGGCGATGCCGCCGCACATCGCCGCGCAGTGCACGCCGCCCAGCAGGCCGCTCAGCAGCGCCGCGAGCAGGGTAAGACCGTCAACCGGCATCGCCCTTGCCCGTATCGCGCGCGGCATCCGCCGCGGGTGCCGCGTCGTCGCCTTCCGACGCTGCGGTCTTCGACGCGTGCGCGGGCTTCCGTGCGTCCTCGTCGTCGAGGATGTCCAGCGCCGGCGTGTCCAGATCGTCGAACTGGCCGCGCCGCACCGCCCAGACGAAGGCGGCGACCGCCAGGCCCAGCAGCACCAGGCTGATCGGAATGAGCATCAACAAAATGGTCATGGTGCGGACTTGTTCGTGGGCACGCGGGTCAGGCGCAGGGCGTTGGCGGTGACCAGCAGCGAGGATAGCGCCATTCCCAGCGCGGCCAGCCATGGCGTGACCATGCCGGTGGCGGCCAGCGGCAGCGCCAGCACGTTGTAGGCCAGCGCCCAGGCCAGGTTCTCGCGGATGATCCGGCGGGTGCGGCGGGCCAGATCCACGGTGGCCGGCAGGCGCGACAGCGAGGTGCCGGTCATCACCAGATCCGCCGCGCGCTGCGCCAGCGGCGCGCCCTGGCCCATCGCCACCGACACGTCCGCGCCGGCCAGCACCGGCGCGTCGTTGATGCCGTCGCCGACCATCGCGACGATCCGGCCCTGCGCCTGGAGTTCATGCACGAAGGCGAGCTTGTCTTCCGGCGTCTGCCGCGCGCGCGGATCGGCGATGTCCATTTCCGCGGCGAAGCGCTGCACCGGCGCGACGCCGTCGCCGCTGGCCAGATGCACCGCATAGCCCTGCGCGCGCAGCGCCGCCAGCGCTTCCCGCGCGTCGGGGCGCGCCGATTCGCGCAGCGCGAACCGTGCGACGGCCTGCGTGCCATCGCCCAGCCAGATTGCACCGTCGTCCTCGCCGCCGCTGGCGAACGCGGCCTGGCCCAGTCGCCACGCCTGGGATGATGCGGCCCTCGCACGCCGCGGCCGGTGACGGTTTCCTACCTGCCCGGCCGCGCAGCGTGTCCACGTCCGCGTCGGTGGCGGCCTGGAGGAAGGCGGCGGCCAGCGGATGGCCGCTGTCGCGCTCCAGTGCCGCGGCCAGCGCGAGCGCGCGCGAATGATCGAAACCGTTAAGGAGTAGCACCTCCACGCTCAACGCGCGCGGATCGCTGAGCGTGCCGGTCTTGTCGAACACGATGTCGCTGGCGCGCGAGAGCGTGTCCAGCGCATCGGCGCGGGTCGCCAGCACGCCCAGCTTCGCCAGGGTGCCGTGCGCGGCGGCCAGCGCGGTCGGCACCGACAGCGACAGCGCGCAAGGACAACTGATCACCAGCAACGCCAGGGTCACCTCGAAGGCGCGCGCGGGGTCGTGGAAATGCCAGAACACGTATACCGCCAGCGCCGCCAGCAGCAGGCCGGCGACGAAGCGTCCGCCGATGCGATCGGCCGCGCGCGCGATCGGCGGGCGGTGTGCCTGCGCCTGATCGACCAGGCGCGCCAGCTGCGACAGCCGGGTCGCGCTGCCGACATCGGTGACCCGCAGTCGCGCAGGATGCTCGCGGCACACGGTGCCGGCGTAGACCGCCGCGCCGGCGCGCTTGTGGATGGGATGCGACTCGCCGGTCAGCAGCGCTTCCTCGAACACCGCGTCGGTGTCCAGCAGCACGCCGTCGGCGGGCACGTTGTCGCCGGCGGCCACGCGCACCACGTCGCCGGCGGCGAGGCTGCCGACCGCGACCGATTCGCGGCTGCCGTCGGCGCGCTCGCGGGTGGCGAAAGCCGGCCGTGCCCGCGCCAGCGCATCGACCTGGGCGGTGGCGATGTTGCGCGCGCGCTGTTCCAGCATGCGCGCGGCCAGCAGCAGGAACACGAACATCACCGCCGCGTCGTACCAGACATGCACGCCGCCGCGGATGGTTTCGACCAGGCTGGCCAGGTAGGCGAGCAGGGTGGAGCCGGCGATCAGCGTGTCCATGCCGAGGTGGCGTTCGCGCAGTTCGCGCCAGGCGCCGGCCAGGAACGGCCAGCCGGAGTAGAACACCACCGGCGTGGACACCAGGAAGGTCAGCCAGCGGAAGAAATCACGCGTGGGCACCGGCATGGTCCGGTCCACGTCCAGGTACAGTGCCTCGGCGAACATCATCGCCTGCAATGCGCCCAGCCCGGCGATGCCCAGCCGCAGCAGCCAGCGCTTGCGCTCGTCCAGGCGCGCGCGTTCGCTGGCTTCGCCGCCAGCCAGATAGGGCCGGTAGCCGAGCATGGACAGCCGCTGGAGGATCCGCGACAGCGCCGCGCGCTGCGGATCCCAGGCGATGCGGATGCGCCCGGTCACCGCGTTGGCGGTGCTGTCGAGCACGCCTTCCTCGCGGGCGAGCGCACGGTCGATCAGCCAGGCGCAGGCGGCGCAGCGCATGCCGTCGGTGAGCAGGATGATTTCGCGTCCGCCGGTGATCGGATGGCTGTGTTCGGCCTGCAGTTCCTCGCGATCCCAGATGCCGAGATCGACCGGTTCGGCGTCCACGCGTCCGGCCGCGGCGCTGCGCAGGCGGTAGTAGCTGCCCAGGTCCGAATGGCGGATCCATTCGGCCGCCGCGGCGCAGCCTTCGCAGCAGAATCCCGCGGTCTGGCCGTCCAGCGGACGCAGCACCGGTGCGGCCGGCAGTGCCTCGCCGCAGTGGTAGCAATGCGGCGAAGGCGCCGTTTCGCTCACGAGGCGGTGTCGTCCTGCAACGAGGGCGACAGGTGCGCGGCGCGTTGCGCCTTGGGCAGGCGACCGCGCAGGCGCCACTGGCCGTCGGTCGGGCCGAGCTGCACCTTCCACGCGTGCGAGGCGTCCACCGCTTCGTCCAGGCGCCAGCCGTTGCCGGCCGGTGGCAGGCGCAGGCGGCGGTCTTCCTCGGCCCGGGTCGGATGTTGCAGATGCAGTTCCAGCGGCGCGCGGCGATCGAATTCGCCGTTGACCGGAATGACTTCCACGATGCCCGCGTCCACCCGCAGCACGGCCGCCAGCTTCATCGACTGCGCGCGCTGGTCCGGACCAAGGTCGGTGGTCTGGATCTGCGCCATCCGATCCACCTTGTCGGTGACCGCGTCGGCGCCGCCGGCGCGCACGGAGATGTAGACCAGGCCGACGCCAGCGACGATCGAGGCGATCGGCAGGCCGATCACCAGCCACATCACCGGAATGCGCCAGAGGGAAACTTTGGGTTGCGGGGTCATGGAGTGGGTCCGAAGTAGCTGCTTTCGACGACCTTGGTGGACACGCCGTCCTCGCGCTGGACGCGGATGCGGATGACGTGCCGGCCGGTGACGCTGGACGGCGCGGTCGCGACCAGCGGCAGCGACAGCACTTCCTCGGCGTCGGCCTGGACCTGCTTGCCGCCACCGGCCAGGGTGATGCCGGCGGTGTCCGATTCCAGCACGATGCGGTACTGGTGCGATTGCTGATCCTTGTTGACCAACTTGAGCGTGTAGCTGTTCTCGATGCGTCCGCCGCCGACGTCGCGGTACAGCGCGTTGCGATCGCGCAGCACTTCGGCGATGACGTCGCTGCGGTGGGTCACGCCCCAGCCCCAGGCGGCCAGCAGTGCCAGCAGGATGGTGCCGTAGACGAACACGCGCGGACGCAGCACGCGGGTGCCCTTGCCGTCGATGGCGTTCTGGGTCGAATAGCGGATCAGGCCGTTTGGATAACCCATCTTGCCCATCACGTCATCGCAGGCGTCGATGCAGGCGCCGCAGGCGATGCACTCGTATTGCAGGCCGTTGCGGATGTCGATGCCCGTCGGGCACACCTGCACGCAGATGGTGCAGTCGATGCAGTCGCCCAGCTGATCCGGAGCGAACTTCGGCAGCGGCTCGGCGTGCGCACCGGCGCCGGCGAAGGTGATGGTGCCGCGCGCGTGCAGGCGGTTGTCGGCCGCGGTGGGATGCTGGTACGCGCGGAACACGTAGTCGTAGGCGGTGGCCTTGTCGAGCAGGCCGCGCGCGCGCTCCAGCACGCTGCCCAGGCCGCGCTTGCGCGGACCGCGCGGTTCTCCGCGCATCGGGTCGTAGGCGATGATCAGGGTGTTGCGGTCGAACATCGCGCTCTGGAAGCGCGCGTAGGGGCACATGTACTTGCAGACCTGCTCGCGCAGGAAGCCGGCGTTGCCCCAGGTGGCCAGCGCGTAGAACAGCACCCAGAAGGTTTCCCAGCCGCCCCATTCCAGCGGCGCGCGCACGGCGAGGTCGCGGATGGGAGTGAAGAAGCCGACGAAGGTGAAGCCGGTCCACAGCGCGAACAGCAGCCAGATCGCGTGCTTGCCGCCCTTGCGCAGGATCTTCTGGCCGTTCCAGGGACCGGCGTCCAGCTTCATGCGCTGGCTGCGGTCGCCCTCGGTCCAGCGCTCCATCCACAGGAACACTTCGGTCCACACCGTCTGCGGGCAGGCGTAGCCGCAGAACAGGCGCCCGGCCAACGTGGTGAAGAAGAACAGCGCCATCGCCGCGATGATCAGCAGCAGCGCCAGGAACAGGAAGTCCTGCGGCCAGAACGACAGGCCGAATACGTAGAAACTTGCGTGCCGGCAGATCGAACAGCACCGCCTGGCGGCCGTCCCAGCGCAGCCACGGGAACACGTAGAACATGCCCAGCAGCCAGAACACCGCGGCCACGCGCAGGCCGTTGAGGCGGCCGGACACGTCGCGCGGATAGATCTTGCGTTCACTGACGTAGAGCGAATTGCCCTGGTCGTCCACCACGTCGATCGGGATCTGAGGTATGGCGACACTCCGTTGCGCGACGGGAACTGGGATTTTGGGTGAAGCGGGATCGGAACGTTCATGGCATGGCTTCGCCGGGGTTACCGCGTGGCGTTGAGGGAGTACCGGACGGATCCAGTCTCCGGCGCGCACGACAGGAGCGGGAGCGACGGTTTGTCGCACGCCCGCTCCAGGCTTTCATTCCGGCGGCAGCGCGCGATTGAAGCGGCTGGAAGGCCGCAGGAGTATCCAGGTGAACAGGCTGGACGAGGCGGTCGCCAGCCAGAACATGAAAAAGCCCAGCGTGTAGCCGAGCTCTCGGGTCAGGGGCCAGTCGGGGAAGGTCGCGTCGCGCAGCTGCAATGGATCCACGAACGCGAAGAACACCATCGTCGCCACGCCCGCCGCGAAGAAACTGGGCCAGAGGATGGCCCCGATCCGCTGTGCGAGCGGGCGGGGCGGATGGTCCAGTCGGGGTTCGCTGAAATCGGTCATGGCGACGATGCTTCCTTCTATGGCGAGGCGGCGGCGGTTTCCTTGTTGCCCTTGTGCGACAGCGACCAGACATACGCGGCGACCAGGCGCGCGCGGGTCTCGCCGAGGAGCTCACGGTGCGCCGGCATGATGCCATGGCGGCCCTTGCTGATGGTCTGGCGCAGGCTCTCGCTGCTGTCGCCGTACAACCAGTAGTCGTCGGTCAGGTCGGGCGCGCCCAGTTCCTGGTTGCCCTTGCCGTCGACGCCGTGGCAGGCCACGCACACGCCTTCGTACAGCTTCTTGCCCTGGGAGGCGGGGAAGTTGTTGATCAACTGGTCCGGATGGCCCAGCGTGCGCACGTAGGCGATGGTGTAGTCGACCGCGTTCGGGCCGCCCATGCCGGTCAGCGCGGTGCCCCACTCGGGCATCACGCCGTCGCGGCCGTCCAGCACCGTCTGCAGCACCTTTTCCGGCGAACCGCCCCAGTGCCAGATGTCGTCGGTCAGGTTGGGGTAGCCGATCGCGCCCTGCGCGGACGAGCCGTGGCAGGTGGCGCAGGTGTTGTTGAAGATCGAACGGCCCAGCGACAGCGCCTTCGGATCCTGCGCCAGCTTGTCGATGGCCTGGTCGGCGTAGGGCTTGAAGGTCTGTTCTAGCTTGGCGTCTTCCACCTTCTTCTTGGCGGCGTGTTCGCCGGCCGACGACCAGTCGGCGGCGCCGGCGTAGCCGCCAAGCCCGCCATACCACGCGATGTAGCCGATGCCGAACGCGATGGTCAGGTAGAACATGTTGATCCACCAGCGCGGCAACGGCTTGTTGTATTCGGTCAGGTCACCGTCCCAGACATGGCTGGTTTCCTCCGGCGCCGGATCGCCGGGGCGACGGCGTGCCGTCCACCACAGCAACCACGCGCAACCGGCGATGTTCAGCACCACCAGGGCGATGACGTACCACGACCAGCCGCTGTTCATGCCTTGTACTCCTCGTCTTCCTCGTTCAGCGGCAGCGCCGCGGCGTCATCGAATTCGGCCTTGCGGCGCGGGCTCCATACCCAGATCCAGCCGCCGATGAACAGCACCAGCAGGATTGCGGTCACGATTCCGGACACCATCTCAGCCTCCCCGCGGCGCGTGCTTGCCGAGCGCCTGCAGGTACGCCACCACGGCGTCCAGCTCGGTCTTGCCCTTCAGTTCCTCGGGCGCGGCCTTGATCTCGGCATCGGTGTAGGGATCGCCCAGCGCCTTCAGTGCGCCCATCCGCCGTGCGGTGGCCTCGCCGTCGACCTTGTTCTTCTCCAGCCAGGGGAAACCGGGCATGTTCGACTCGGGCACCACGTCGCGCGGGTTGATCAGGTGCACGCGGTGCCAGTCGTCGGAGTAGCGGCCGCCGACCCGGGCCAGGTCCGGCCCGGTGCGCTTGCTGCCCCACTGGAACGGACGGTCGTACACCGACTCGCCGGCCAGCGAATAGTGGCCGTAGCGCTCGCTCTCGAAGCGCAGGGTGCGGACCATCTGCGAGTGGCAGTTGTAGCAGCCTTCGCGGACGTACACGTCGCGGCCGGCCAGTTGCAGGGCCGGGTAGGGCTTGACCCCATCCAGCGGCTTGATGGCCTCGGCCTGGAACATCAGCGGCACGATCTCGGCCAGGCCGCCGAACGACACGACCACCGCGATCAGGATGGCCATCAGGCCGATGTTCTTCTCGATTTTCTCGTGGGAGTTGCTGTTGCTCATGTCGGTCTCGTCCTCAGGCGCGCACTTCGGAAACGTCAACCGGCAGGATCGGTTGCGGTGCGGTCGAGCGTGCGGATGCAAACGTCTTCCAGGTATTCCACGCCATCACGCCCATGCCGCTCAGCACCAGCAGGCCGCCGCCCAGGCGGATCAGGTAGTACGGATAGGTGGCGTTGAGGGCCTCGACGAAGCTGTAGGTCAGCGTGCCGTCGGCGTTGGTGGCGCGCCACATCAGGCCCTGCATGACGCCGGCGATCCACATCGAGGCGATGTAGAACACCACGCCCAGGGTGTGCAGCCAGAAGTGCAGGTCGATGGCCTTGGTCGAGAACATGCTGTCCCGGCCCAGCAGGCGCGGCAGCAGCGCGTAGATCGAACCCACCGAGATCATCGCCACCCAGCCCAGCGCGCCGGCATGCACGTGGCCGACCGTCCAGTCGGTGTAGTGGCTCAGCGAGTTGACCGTCTTGATCGACATCATCGGTCCCTCGAAGGTCGCGATCATGTAGAACGACACGGCGACGATCAGGAACTTCAGGATCGGGTCGGTGCGCAGCTTGTGCCACACGCCCGACAGGGTCAGGATGCCGTTCAGCGCACCGCCCCACGACGGCGCCAGCAGGATCAGCGAGAACACCATGCCCAGCGACTGCGCCCAGTCCGGCAGCGCGGTGTAGTGCAGGTGGTGCGGGCCGGCCCACATGTAGACCGCGATCAGCGCCCAGAAGTGGACGATCGACAGCCGGTAGGAGTAGACCGGGCGGCCGGCCTGCTTGGGCACGAAGTAATACATCATGCCGAGGAAGCCGGCGGTCAGGAAGAAACCGACCGCGTTGTGGCCGTACCACCACTGCACCATCGCATCGACCGCGCCGCTGTAGACCGGGTAGGACTTGGTGAAGCCGACCGGGATGGCGATGTTGTTGACGATGTGCAGCAGGGCCACGGCGATGATGTAGGCGCCGTAGAACCAGTTGGCCACGTAGATGTGCTTGACCGCGCGCTTGGCGATGGTGCCGAAGAACAGCACCGCGTAGGCCACCCAGACCACCGTGATCAGCAGGTCGACCGGCCATTCCAGCTCGGCGTATTCCTTGCCCTGGGTCATGCCCAGCGGCAGGGTGATCGCGGCCGCCAGGATCACCGCCTGCCAGCCCCAGAACACGAACGCGGCCAGCTTGTCCGAGATCAGCCGGACGTGGCAGGTGCGCTGGACCACGTGCAGGCTGGTCGCGAACAGGGCGCTGCCGCCGAACGCGAAGATCACCGCATTGGTATGCAGGGGGCGCAGCCGGCCATAGCTGAGCCATGGCAGGTCGAAATTCAGCGCCGGCCAGTACAGCTGGGCGGCGATGAACACGCCCACGGCCATCCCCACGATGCCCCAGACCACGGTCATCACCGCGAACTGGCGCACCACCTTGTCGTTATAAGTACCCTGCACGCTCTGCATGCCACCTGCTCCTAGGCTCAACACCATGATCTTCAGCCCCACCGGCCCCCGCCCACATTGATCTGAATCAACCGGGAGGGGGGAAATACGGACAAGGGGGTGGTCAGCGAACCACGGGCGGCATGTTCGCAACCCGGAACGAGGTCCGGGGTGCGACAGATTGTCACCCCCGCCCGCGCTGACACGGGTCTAGAATTCCCCACGACACCGTTGCCGAGCCCCCCTTCATGCCGGACATGACCGTTGTCGAGCTGTCCCGCCTGCAATTCGCCCTCACGGCGATGTACCACTTCCTGTTCGTGCCGCTGACCCTGGGCCTGTCCTTCATGGTGGCCATCATGGAGAGCGTCTACGTCATGACCGGACGGGACGTGTGGCGGCGGATGACCCTGTTCTGGGGCACCCTGTTCGGGGTGAACTTTGCCATGGGGGTTGCCACTGGTATTGTGATGGAGTTCCAGTTCGGCACCAATTGGTCTTATTACAGCCACTACGTCGGCGACATCTTTGGCGCCCCGCTGGCGATCGAGGGCCTGATGGCCTTCTTCCTGGAAGCGACCTTCATCGGCCTGTTCTTCTTCGGCTGGAACCGGCTCAGCCGGGTCCAGCACCTGGCGGTCACCTGGCTGGTGGCGGTGGCGACCAACTTCTCGGCGCTGTGGATCCTGGTTGCCAACGGCTGGATGCAGAACCCGGTCGGCGCGGTGTTCAACCCCGAGACCATGCGCATGGAGATCACCGACTTCATGGCGGTGATCTTCAACCCGGTCGCGCAGGCCAAGTTCGTCCATACGGTCAGCGCCGGCTACGTGACCGGGGCGATGTTCGTGATGTCGATCAGCGCGTTCTACCTGCTGCGCGGCCGCAACGCCGACTTCGCCAAGCGCTCGATGGCGGTGGCGGCCAGCTTCGGCCTGGCCGCGGCGCTGTCGGTGGTGGTGCTGGGCGACGAGAGCGGTTACGCGGTCGGCGAGAACCAGAAGATGAAGCTGGCCGCGATCGAGGCGATGTGGGAGACCGAGCCGGCGCCGGCGGGCTTCAACGCCTTCGCCATTCCCGATCAGGAAACCCGTACCAATCATTACGCGGTGCATATCCCCTACGTGATGGGCATCATCGGCACCCGCTCGCTCAACAAGGAGATGCCCGGCATCCTGGAACTGGTCGAGCGCGCCGAGGGACGCATCCGCAACGGCATCGTCGCTTACGAGAACCTGCAGAAACTGCGCGCCAACCGTGGCGATTCCCATGCGCGCACCATGTTCGAAACCCATTGGCGCGACATCGGCCACGCCCTGCTGCTGAAGAAGTACCGCGAGGACATCGCCAACGCGACCGACGAGGAAATCGTCAAGGCCGCGTTCGACACCGTGCCGCGGGTGGCGCCGCTGTTCTGGAGCTTCCGGCTGATGGTCGGGCTGGGCTTCTACTTCATCGCCTTCTTCGCCTTCGCGTTCTGGCTGGCCAGCAAGCATCAGCTGGACAAGCGGCGCTGGTTCCTGCGTCTGGCCTTCTACAGCCTGCCGCTACCGTGGATCGCGATCGAGGCCGGCTGGCTGATCGCCGAATACGGCCGCCAGCCGTGGGTGATCGATGGCGTGCTGCCGACCTTCTTCGCCGCCTCGGGGCTGAAGCTGCACCAGATCCTGATCACCCTGAGCGGCTTCGTCACGATTTACACCGTGCTGGCGGTGGTCGAGATCTGGCTGATGCGCAAGTTGATCCTGAAGGGACCGGAGCAGCTTTCGCCGGAACCCCACGGCGCGGCCGCACCCGCCACCCCACCGGCCACGGCCATCTGAGAGGAGCGCGTCCATGGACACCATTCCGCTCGACTATCCGACCCTGCGCCTGATCTGGTGGGCGTTGCTGGGCCTCCTGCTGATCGGCTTCGCGGTGATGGACGGCTTCGACCTGGGTGTGGCGGCGCTGCTGCCGGCGGTCGCCCGCACCGACGGGGAACGCCGGCTCGTGCTGAACGTGATCGGCCCGGTGTGGGAAGGCAACCAGGTCTGGCTGATCGTCGGCGGCGCGGCCATCTTCGCCGCCTGGCCGCCGCTGTACGCGGTCAGTTTCTCCGGTTTCTACATGGCCATGTTCCTGATCCTGGTCGCGCTGATCCTGCGCCCGGTCGGTTTCAAGTTCCGCAGCAAGGTGCCGGATCCGCGCTGGCGCACGGTTTGGGATTGGGCGCTGTTCGTCAGCGGGCTGGTGCCGGCGCTGGTGTTCGGCGTGGCGATGGGCAACGTGCTGCTCGGCGCGCCGTTCACCTTCGACGACATCCTGCGTCCGCACTACGAGGGCGGCCTGTTCGGACTGCTCACGCCCTTCGCGCTGCTGTGCGGCCTGGTCAGCGTCGGCATGCTGGTCGCCCATGGCGCCGGCCGGCTGGTGATGAAGACCGATGGCGCGATCGCGCAGCGCGCCCGCCGCTACGGCAGCGTGGCCGCGCTCGCCACCGTGGTGCTGTTCGTGATCGGCGGCGTCTGGCTGGCGAAGGGCTTGAATGGCTACGTGTTGCAGGTCGCGATGGATCCGGCCGGTCCGTCCAATCCGCTGGCCAAGGTGGTGATCGCGCAGCAGGGCGCGTGGATGGGCAACTATGCGCGCTGGCCGGTGATCTGGCTGTTCCCGGTGCTGGGCGTGCTGGGCGCGCTGTCGAGCGCGCTCTGCCTGCGCGCGGGCAAGGGCGGACTGGCGTTCCTGTCCTCGGCGCTGGCGATCGCCGGCATCCTGCTGACCTTCGGCCTGACCACGTTCCCGTTCCTGTTGCCGTCCTCGCTCAATCCCGGCGCCAGCCTGATGGTATGGGACGCCTCCTCCAGCCACATGACGCTGTTCATCATGCTGCTGGTGACCGCGTTCTTCCTGCCGATCATCCTGGCGTACACCGCCTGGGTGTACCGGGTGATGCGCGGCAAGGTCGGCGACGACACGCTGGACCACGACCAGAATCCGAACGCTTACTGATACCGGAGAAACACGCATGTGGTATTTCAGCTGGATACTCGGCGCCGGACTCGCGGCCAGCTTCGCCATCCTCAATGGCATGTGGTACGAGATTCGGGATACGGACAAGCGCAGGGGCGATTGAGTGGGGGGGGCGGCGTGCCCGTGCACGCTATCTCCGCAAGCCAATGCCGTCAGCGTGCCGCGTGGCGAATCCCCGGCATGTCGCTGCCTGCATCGTCATTTCATCGTCGTCCCGATGGCTTCCAACGACCGGTTGGTTGATCAAGCCGGGACCCATCCATTTGCCGCGATGGTGAATGGTCCTGGACGTTGAGACATCCCGCGAGAATGGATTCCAGCGTTCGCAGAAATGACGGGGGAAAGTGGCTGGGGTTGATTCGCATGCCGTCGTGCGGCGAACGTTCACTGCCACGTTGCCACCGCGACGTCATGGTTCCGTCATCCCGGCGGAAGCCGGGATCCATTTCCGTGGCGGTGAATGGCCTTGAGCGTTGAGATATCTCGCGGAAATGGATTCCAGCGTTCGCTGGAATGACGGGGAAACGAGGCGACAGAACAATGTGATTCGCTTGCCATATGCGGCGGAATTGGTGTGCGTAAAGGAAGCGGGAGCTAACCTGCCGGGAGTTCACATCGGCCCCACGGCCAGGAGCGTCAACATGGATTTCAACAACAAGGTCGTCATCGTCACCGGTGGTGCCAGCGGTATCGGAGAAGCGAGTGCGAAGCTGTTCGCCGAGCGCGGCGCGCATGTGGTGATCGCTGATTTCTCGGATCACGGGCAGGCGATCGCCGATGCCTTGTCGAAGCAGGGTGCCAGGTCGCTGTTCGTGAAGACCGATGTGACCGACAGCGCGGCGGTACAGCGGATGGTGTCCGAAACCGTCGCCGCGTTCGGCCGCATCGACGTGCTGTTCGCCAACGCCGGCATCGCCGCCGACGGTCCGATCGACCAGCTGCCCGAGGCGGCCTGGGATCGCACCATCGGCATCAATCTCACCGGCGTCTACCTGTGCGACAAGTACGTCATCGAACAGATGCTCAGGCAGGGCGGCGGCGTGATCGTCAATTGCGGTTCCATCCACAGCCACGTCGGCAAGCAGGGCGTCACCGCCTACGCGGCGGCCAAGGGCGGGGTGAAGCTGCTGACCCAGACCCTCGCCATCGACTATGGCGCGCGCGGCATCCGCGTCAACGCCGTCTGCCCGGGCTACATCGACACGCCGCTGCTGAAGGACCTTCCGGCCGAGGCCAAGCACGCGCTGGAGAAGCTGCATCCAAGTGGGGCGGCTGGGCCGTGCCGAGGAAGTCGCGCGCACGGTGCTCTTCCTCGCCAGTGACGATGCCTCCTTCGTCAACGGCGCTTCACTGCTGGTGGACGGCGGCTACACCGCGCAGTGAATCGGCGGACGGGATGCCACGGCGTCCCGTCCCTACCGCTCCGGACATCCTGATTTCCGATACTCCTCCCAGCGCCGCCAGCGCGCGCAGCGGCCGCGGCCGAGCGGGGGCGCTGCGGGGATTGGCCTATAATCCCCCGGTGTTCCCAGCAAGCCCGCCGGATGCGGAGCCCCGGACACTGCCAGTCAAGAGCATCCAGAACCGTCGTCTTTACCAGCAGATCGCCGACCAGTTGCGCGGCATGATCAATCGCGGCGAGTTCCCGCCGGGCAGCTACCTGCCGCCGGAGCGCGAGCTCTCGCAGCAGTTCGGCGTCAGCCGCACCTCGCTGCGCGAGGCGCTGATCGCGCTGGAAGTGCTGGGCCGTGGTGCGGGTCCGGGTGGGCGACGGGGTCGAGCGTGGTGGGGCCGGACGCGGATGAAGCGCCGCCGGCCGAACATGCGCTGGATCGCGCCCGCCAGCTCAATCCGTGGACGCTGGATCCGGAACTGGGCGTGGTGGCCGACTTCCACGCCGAAATCCCACCGTTTTCGCTGCTGAGCGCCCGTCGGCTGGTGGAACCGGAAACCGCCGCGCTGGCGGCCGAAAACGCCAGCGACGATCAGATCGCCGGCATCGAGGAAGCCCTGCAGCGCAACATCGCCGACAACCAGCATGCCTCGACCACCCATCCCGGCGATCGGCTTCTGCACATCCGCATCGCCGACGCCAGCGGCAATCCCGCCTATTCGCTGCTGATCCGGCACCTGCTGGGCCATCAGTACGGCGCGATGTTCCAGCGCGTGCAGGCCCTGTATACGGTGGAAGACATGCCGCGCCGCTCGGAACTGGAGCACGAGGCCATCGTCGATGCGATCCGCGATCGCGATCCGGACGCCGCACGCGCGGCGATGGAACGGCACCTGGATTCGGTGATCCGGATCTTCTCCGGCGGCGAGCGCTGAAACCCGGCGACAATCCGCCCTAGGGCCGCCACAACACCTGCGGACCGACCTCGCGCACATCGCGGGTACCGGTCAACGCCATGCTCACGTCCAGTTCCCGGCGGATCAGCTCCAGCGCGGTGGTCACGCCGCGTTCGCCCATCGCGCCCAGGCCATACAGGAAGGCCTTGCCGATCAGCGTGCCGTGCGCACCCAGCGCCAGTGCCTTCAGCACGTCCTGGCCGCTGCGCACGCCGCTGTCGAACCAGATCTCGCAGCGATCGCCGACCGCCGCCGCCACCTGCGGCAATGCGAGGATCGCCGGTGGCGCGGAATCGAGCTGGCGGCCGCCGTGGTTGGACACCACGATCGCGTCCGCGCCGGCATCCACCGCCGCACGCGCGTCGTCCGCGTCCAGGATCCCCTTCACGATCAGCTTGCCCAGCCACAGCGAACGCACCCAGGCCACGTCCTTCCAGCTGAGGGTGGGATCGAACTGGCTGCCGATCCATTGCGACAACGTGGTCATGCCCTTGCCGCCGCCAGGAATGAAACCGGCCAGGTTGCCGAAGTTGCGGTGCGGCGTGCGCAGCATGCCCCACGCCCAGCGCGGCCGGCGCAGCAGATCCAATGCGTTGCCCAGGGTCAGTCTGGGCGGCACGGTCAGGCCGTTCTTGATGTCGCGATGGCGCTGGCCCTGGATCTGAAGATCCGCGGTGAGTATCAGCGCGGAACATTGCGCGGCCTTCGCGCGCTGGATCAGCGAGGCGGCGAAATCGCGATCGCGCATCACGTAAAGCTGGAACCAGAACGGCTTTTCCACCGCCGCGCGCACGGCCTCAATGGAACAGATCGACACCGTGCTGAGGGTGAACGGCACGCCGGCGGCCTGGGCCGCGCGCGCGGCGAGGATCTCACCATCGGCATGCAGGATGCCGGTCAACCCGGTCGGTGCCAACCCCACCGGCATGCTCACCGCTTCTCCGGCCATGGTGGTGGCCAGCGAGCGCTGGTCGACATCGATCATCACCCGTTGGCGCAGCATCAGCGTGTCCAGCGCACGGCGATTGCCGTTGAGGGTGTGCTCGTCGTACGAGCCGCGGTCGACGTAGTCGAAGATCGCGCGCGGCGCGCGGCGCATCGCCAACTGGCGGAGATCCTCGTTGCAGGTGATCGGGGTCATGGCGGAAACGGTTCGGGTCGAAGTACGGTCAGGACTGCGGGTGGCGGCGCGCGTACACACCGTACAGCGCGACCACCAGGAAGCAGAAGGCGGGAATCCAGAACGCGGTCTCGATGCCGGCGACATCCGCCAGCCGGCCCATGAACCACGGCACGATGGCGCCGCCGACGATGGCCATGATGATGAAGCTGGCGCCGCGCTTGGTCTGCGCGCCCAGGCCCTTGATGCCCAGCGCGAAGATGGTCGGGAACATCATCGACATGAAGAAGAACACGGCGATGAGGGCGGCGACCGAGACCTTGCCCATGCCGGCGATGACCACGCCGCACAGCAGGATGTTGATCACCGCGTAGACGCTGAGCAGGCGCGCGGCCGAAATCGCGCCCATCAGCGCTTCGTTCAGGAAGCGCCCGGCCAGGAAGCAGCCCAGCGCCACCGCCAGCAGGTAGGCGGCGCGTTCGGAGGACAGGCCGGGGATGTGATCGACCGCGTAGTTGATGAAGAACGCACCCGCGCCGACCTGCGCGGCCACGTAGAAGAACTGCGCGATCACCGCGAACACGAAATGGCGCTGCGAGAACAGCGGCGCGTGGGGAGCGGCCGCCGCGACGGAGGAGGCGTCGGCGGAAACCTCGGGCATGCGCGTGCGCCAGATCAGCACCGCGATGGCGATGACCACGAGCGCGGTGGCGACGTAGATCAGCTGCACGCCATGGCTGCCTGAAATGCCCGAGGTCGAGGCGCCGAAGAACAGCTTGCCGCCGATGAACGGGGCGATGAAGGTGCCCAGGCCGTTGAATGATTGCGCCAGGTTGAGCCGGCGTTCCGAGGTTTCCGCCGGACCCAGCACGGTGGCGTAGGGATTGGCGGCGGTTTCCAGGCAGGCCAGGCCGCAGGCGATCACGAACAGGGCGAACAGGAAGTACTCGAACACGCCGGCGCGGGTGGCGGGAATGAACAGCAGCGCGCCACACGCGAACAGGCCCAGGCCGAGCAGGATGCCGGTCTTGTAGCCGCGCCGTTCCATCAGCGCGGCCGCCGGCAGCGCCATTAGGAAGTAGGCGCCGAAGTAGGCGGCCTGCAACAGCGCCGAGCGTGCGCGGGTGATGTCCAGGGTTTCCTGGAAATGCTTGTTGAGCACGTCCAGCAGGCCGTAGGAGAAGCCCCACAGGAAGAACAGGCAGGTCACCAGGATGAACGCCAGCCGGTAGCGTTGCGCGCCGCTGTCCTGCAGGGTCGGGGAGGCGGTACCGGGCAATGCGGGCATGCGGAAGCTCCTGCGGAAAGAGGATCAGGCGTCGGTCAGGCGGAAAATCGGTTGCATCGGGGTCCACTTGCTGCCTTCCGGCGTCCACGGCGTGGCTTTCTGGAACGACCACATCAGGTCTTCCCAGGCGCGCAGGCGCGGATCGCCGCGCTCGGCGTCGGCCATGCGCGCGGCGTCGAACACCGCGTCGTCGGTGTCCATCACCATCACCATGCGCGTGCCCAGCCGGAAGATCTCCAGCTCGCGCACGCCCTGCGTGCGCAGGTGTGCCAGCACTTCCGGCCAGACCTGCCGGTGGTGGTGCTCGTAGGCGGCGATCAGATCCGGATCGTCGTGCAGATCGAGGGCCAGGCAATGGCGCATCGGGATTTCCTCAGGTCAGGGCGCGATCCAGATGGGTGTAGCCGCCATCCACGAACAGCCATTGGCCGGTGACGTGGGAGGCGCGCGCGGACAGCAGGAACACCGCGGTGTCGGCGATCTCGTCGGCGCGGGTCATGCGCCGCTCCAGCGGGATGCGGCGGGTGATGTCGGCCAGCTTGGCGTCCGGATCGTCGAAGCCGGACAGCCAGCTCTGGTAGAGCGGGGTCATCACTTCCGCCGGCACCACCGCGTTCACGCGCACGCCGTCGGCGGCCAGCGACGCGGCCCATTCGCGGGTCAGCGACAGCTGCGCGCCCTTGGAGGCGCAGTAGCCGCTGGTGCCGCCCTGGCCGGTGATCGCGGTCTTGGAGGAGACGTTGACGATGGCGCCGCGGCTGGCTTTCAGCGCGTCGACGCACAGGTGCGCCATCACGTAGTAGTGGATGAGATTGCGTTCCAGCGACTGCACGAATGCCTCGCGGCCGGCTTCCAGTCCAACGCCGTCGTTGACGCCGGCGTTGTTGACCAGGCCATGCAATGCGCCGGTTTCGGCCAGCGTGGCGGCCACCGCGCGCTCGCAGGCGGCGGCGTCGGCCAGGTCGAGCTGGTGGAAACGGAAGCGCGGCTGCGCCCGCCGCAGTTCATCCTCGAACGCGGCGTCCAGCGGACTGCGCCCGAAGATCACCGGAATCGCGCCCTCACGCGCCAGTGCGCGCGAAATCGCGCCACCGATGCCGGCGCCGCCGCCGGTCACGATCACCACCTTGTCCCGCAGTTCCAGATCCATCACGACCCCCTCAGCCGTGTACGTCATAGCAGCGCAGGGCGGTGCCGCCCCACAGCTGCGCCTGTTCGGTTTCCGACAACCGGCCCGCCCAGTCTTGCACCAGCGCCGCGACCGCGGCGTAGTCGGCGCGCAGCAGGCACACCGGCCAGTCCGAGCCGAACATCAATCGATCCGCGCCGAAGGCTTCCAGCGCGGCATCCAGGTGCCGGAGGATCGCTGCGCGGTCCAATCCGGCGCCCACTACTTCGGTTACCAGTCCCGACGCCTTGCACAGCACGTGCGGCTGCGCGGCCAGTGCATGCAGGTGCCGGCGCCAGTCGGCCTCGCCGTCGCCGCCGATGGCGGGCTTGCCGAGGTGATCCAGCACCAGCCAATGGCGATCGTGGCGCGCGCTGAACGCCGGCACCTCGGCCAGTTGCGCCGGTCCACGGACCAGGATTTCGTAAACCAGGCCCTGTCGCTGCACCGCCTCGACGCCGCGCGCGAAGCGTGGATCGGCCAGGGTCGCGGCCACGTCCGGATCGTCCTGCAGCAGGTGGCGCACGCCGGCGAAGCGCGGATGCGCGCGCCAGTGCGCCAGCCGTTCCTCCGCGTGGACGGCGAAAAGATCCACCCAGCCGACCACCGCCGCGATGACTTCGTGCCGCTGCGCAAGTTCGAGCAGGAACGTGTTCTCCACCTCGTCGGCACGCGCCTGCACCGCGATGCACGCCTCCAGGCCGGCGGCTTGCAGCAAGGGCGCCAGATCGTCCGGCAGCCAGTCGCGCCGCAACACGTCCATGCCCTCGCCCATCCAGGGATAGTCCCGGGGCGCGTAGCGCCAGAAATGCTGGTGGGCGTCGACGCGGGCGATCACGGCGTGGCGTCCGCCCGCGGCGAAATCAACATGGCGTCGAAACGCAGTTCCAGATCCTGCGCGGGGTAAGCGGGTGCGGCCAGTTCGATCGTCACCGGCGTCGCGCCGGCATCGGTGGCAGGGATCGTGAACGGTCCGATCGCCTGCTCACGCAACGTCGCCGCGTCCACCTCGCGTGCCTGTCCGCCAACACGGATGCGATAGCGCTGCGCCGATGCCGCCTGCGCGCCCGGGAAACGCAGCCATGCGGTGGTTTGCGCCTGTTCGGGCCGCAGCATGGCGCGCAGCGACACCGTGGTCGGGCGCTGGCTGCGATAACCGCTGCCGAACGCGAAGCTGGTGCCGGGATGCCAGGACGAACGGGGCAGCGTCGCGATGCCGGACGCGGGAACCGCGACCGCATCGGCCGGCATGACCCGGAGCGGACCCTGCAATTCAACCCGCAACACCGGCAACACCGCGTCCGGCGCCTGCGCGGGCAGGTCGATGACCAGTGCATTACCGTCGCGGCGCCAGGCCAGCGGCGACGCGGCATCGTCGCCGTCGATGCGGATCTCGCGGGGATCGTTGGCCATGCCTTCGACGGCGAGTTTTCCGCCGCGCCAGTCGCGCACGAACAGGTAGAGCGCCTTGTCGTCCACCAGCGTGCTGCCCCAGGCCTGCGGCGGCAGCCCGCTTGGCCGCGCGGTCATCGCGACGTTGCCATGGCGCTGCAGCCATTGGCCGATGCCGCGCAGGACGTCGGCCTCGAACGGCACCACCGAACCATCGCCCATCGGGCCGATGTTGAGCAGGTAGTTGCCGCCGGCGCTGCGCGCCTGCACCAGGCCGTTGGCCAGTTCGCGCACCTTGCCCGGCAGGTCGTCGCGCTGCTGCCAGCTGCGGTAGCCCCAGGTGGCGTGATAGATGGAGGCCGGGACTTCGAACGGCGGCTGCATCGACGGCGACGGCGCTTCGTTGTCGCCGAGGGTGACGAAGTCGCCGGCGTTGTTCCAGATACGGCCATTGATGACCGCCGCCGGTTGCAGGCGACGGACGATGCCGGCGAAGCGGCGGCTCTGCTCCGGCGTCGGCGTGGACATGTCGAACCACACCTCGGTGATCGGCCCGTAGTTCGTCATCAGCTCGGTGATCTGTTTTTCGATCAGCGGTTCCATCGACGCCGGGATCGGATTGCCGTTGTCCGGATCAAAGGGATGGCCGGCATGCCAGTCCACCAGCGAGAAATACAGGCCCAGGCCGACGCCGCGCGCGCGGCAGGCCTCGGCGATCAGCTTGATCGGGTCCTTGCCGAACGGCGTGCGGTCGACGATGTCGTAGTCGGTGCTCGCGGTGTCGAACATCGCGAAACCGTCGTGGTGCTTGCTGGTGACCACCACGTAGCGCGCGCCGGCATCCTGCGCCAGTTCGCAGATGGCGTCGGCGTCGAACTTCGGCGCGGCGAAGCGTGCGGCGACCTTCGCGTAATCGTCATGGGAAATGTTGGCCCAGCTCTGGATCTGCTCGGAGTAGCCGCGCGTCACCGGCTGGCCGTTCCACACGCCGCCCAGCTCGGAATACAGGCCCCAGTGCACGAACATACCGTAGCCCTGTTCCTGCCAGTGGCGGAGGCGGGCGGCCGGATCGGCGGCGGCCGCCGCGGTCGCGGCAGGCTTGCCGTCGGGTGCGGGAGGCGTGGCGGTCGGCGGCCGTTCGTCGCAGCCCGCTGCCAGCAGCAGCGCGGCCGACAGCAGCGCGGCGGGCAGGGCGCGGGCAGGGCGGAGCGTCGGCGCGCCGTGGCCCGCATCAGGCGGCACCGCCGGGCGCGGGATGGCAGGTACTGGCGGCGGCTGGCGTCCTTCATGGTGATGGAGAAGCCGGGCGCGGTCGGGGGCTGGTAGGCGGCGTCGCGGATCACGCAGGGGTCCTGGAAGTGTTCGTGCAGGTGGTCGACGTATTCCACCACGCGGCCCTCGCGGGTGCCCGCGATGCAGACGTAATCGATCATCGCCAGATGTTGCACGTATTCGCACAGGCCCACACCTCCGGCGTGGCGGGCACACCGGCAGGCCGTACTTGGCCGCCATCAGCAGGATCGCCAGTACCTCGTTCACCCCGCCCACGCGGCAGGCGTCGATCTGGACCACGTCGATGGCGCCGCCGGCGATGAACTGCTTGAACATGATCCGGTTCTGGCACATCTCGCCGGTGGCGACCTGCACCGGCGCGATGGCCTGGCGGATGCCGCGGTGCCCGGCGATGTCGTCGGGGCTGGTGGGCTCCTCGATGAACCACGGTTGGGCGAAGGCCAACTGCTTCACCCAGTCGATGGCCTGGCCGACTTCCCAGATCTGGTTGGCGTCGATCATCAGTTGGCGCTCCGGACCCAGCACCTCGCGGGCGATGGTCACCCGGCGGATGTCGTCCTGCAGATCCCGGCCGACCTTCAGCTTGACGTGGCGGAAGCCGGCATCGACTGCTTCCTGGCACAGCCGGCGCAGCTTGTCGTCCGGATAGCCCAGCCAGCCGGCCGAGGTGGTGTAGCAGGGATAGCCCTCGCGTTCGAGGGTGGCGATGCGCGCGGCCTTGCCGGCTTCGCGATCGCGCAGCAGCGCCAGCGCTTCCTCGGGCGTGATGGCGTCGCTCAGGTAGCGGAAGTCCACGCAGCGCACCAGCTGTTCCGGCGTCATGTCCGCGACCAGCCGCCACACCGGCTTGCCCTCGGCCTTGGCCCACAGATCCCAGGCGGCGTTGACGACCGCGCCGGTGGCCAGGTGCATGGCGCCCTTGTCCGGGCCGATCCAGCGCAGCTGGCTGTCGGAGGTGACGTGGCGCCAGAAGCGGCCCATGTCCTGCGCGATCCAGTCCAGATCCAGCCCGACCACCAGATGGCGCATCGCCTCGATCGCGGCGCAGCAGATCTCGTTGCCGCGGCCGATGGTAAAGGTCAGGCCGTGGCCTTCCAGTCCGTCGCGCGTGGTTTCCAGCACCACGTAGGCGGCCGAATAGTCCGGATCCGGATTCATCGCATCCGAACCGTCCAGGTGCTGCGAGGTGGGAAAACGCAGATCCTCGACCCGCATCCCGGTGATGCGCACGCCGGCCAGCGCCGGAAGGGCAACGGCATTCATGCCTGCACCACCTTCTGCCGCTGTTCGCCGAGGCCGTCGATGCCCAGCCGCATGACCTGGCCGGGCCGCAGGTACACCGGTGGCTTCTGGCCCAGGCCCACGCCCGGCGGCGTGCCGGTGGAGATCACGTCGCCCGGTTGCAGGCTCATGAAGCGGCTCAGGTAGCTGATGAGGAAGGGCACCTGGAACACCATCGTGCGGGTGTTGCCGTCCTGGTAGCGGTGGCCGTCCACTTCCAGCCACAGGCCGAGCGCGTGCGGATCCGGAATCTCATCGGCGGTCACCAGCCACGGGCCGAGCGGACCGAAGGTGTCGCAGCCCTTGCCCTTGTCCCAGGTGCCGGTGCCTTCGAGCTGGAACTCGCGCTCGGACACGTCGTTGATCACGCAGTAGCCGGCGACGTGCTCCATCGCGTCGGCTTCGGCGATGTAGCGGCCGCCACGGCCGATCACCACGCCCAGTTCCACTTCCCAGTCGGTCTTGTGCGAACCGCGCGGAATCCGCACGTCGTCGTCGGGCCCGCAGATCGCGCTGGTCCATTTGTTGAAGATCACCGGTTCGGCCGGCACCTGCGCGCCGGTTTCGGCGGCGTGGTCGGAGTAGTTCAGGCCGATGCAGACGAACTTGCCGACCTGTCCCACGCAGGGGCCCAGGCGCGGCGCGCCGTCCACGCGCGGCAGCGTGGACACGTCCAGCGCGCGCAGGCGTTGCAGGCCTTCCGGGCTGATCGCTTCGCCGGCGATGTCGGCGATGACCGACGAGAGATCGCGGATGCGGCCTTCATCGTCGAGGAGTCCGGGCTTTTCCGCGCCCGGTGCGCCATGGCGCAACAGTTTCATGAGGGTTCCTTCAGTTGATCCAGCCGCCGTCGATCACGTGCGTGGTGCCGGTGGTGAAAGCGGATTCGTCGCTGGCCAGGTACACCGCCAGCGCGGCGATTTCCTCGGGACGACCCAGCCGGCCCATTGGCTGGCGGCCGACGAACGCGGCCTGCACGTCCTCGACGGAACTGCCCTGTTGCCGCGCCTGCTCGGCGATGCGCGCTTCCAGCGACGGCGAACTGACCGTGCCCGGGCAGATCGCGTTGCAGCGGACGCCGCGGCCGACGAAATCGGCGGCCACCGCCTTGGTCAGGCCGATCACGGCGGCCTTGGTGGTGCCGTAGATGAAACGGTTGGGTACGCCCTTGATGCTGGAGGCAACCGAGGCGACATTGATGATCGAGCCGCCGCCGCGGGCCAGCATGCCCGGCAGCAGCTGGCGGATCAGGTGGTACATCGAGCCGACGTTGAGGCGCCAGGCGAGGTCCCAGTCCTGCTCGCCGGCCTCCAGGATGCTGCCGCTGTGGACGAAGCCGGCGCAGTTGAACAGCACGTCCACCGCGTCGCGGGCGCCTGCATGGCGCTGGGCGAGGGCGGCGATCGCGGCGGTGTCGGTGACATCCAGGCGCAGCGGCATGAGCGCCTCGCCGGCCTCGACCCGCAGCCGCTGCAGGGCTTCCTGGTCGATGTCGGCGGCGATCACCCGCGCGCCTTCGCGGATGAAGGCGAGCGCGGTGGCGCGGCCGATGCCCTGGCCGGCCGCGGTGACCAGGGCGAGTTTGCCTTGCAGGCGCATGGGGAACTCCGGGCTAATGGCCTAGTGGTTGGACCAATGCTATCGTGAGATCTGAAACTTGCAACCCGGCATGGCTGAGGCGAGGACCGATGATGGAACAGGTGAAGCGGAAAGGGGAGGCGGCCCGCGCCGTCGTGATGGGAAAGGCGACCGGGTTGGCGATCCTGTTGCTGACCTTGGGCGCCTGCGGTGGTCAGGCAACCGACCCGGGCCAGGCGGCCGCGCCCGCCGAGGCCTTTGCCGCCGGGAGCACGCCGCCGCTGATCCCCGCGCCCGCGCAGGCCACGCCCGGACAGGGCCGCTTCGTGGTGGCGGCCGATACGCCGGTCGTGGCCGCGGCGGCGGATCCGGCCGCCCAGGCCGCCGCCAGCCAGTTCATCGCCATGCTGCGCGAAAGCACCGGCGTTTCCCTGCATCGGGTCGAATCGGCGTCGGCGCCGGCCATCGTCTTCAGCACCGACGCGAAACGGGAGACCCGGGCGGAAGGCTATGCGCTGGACGTGGCCGCCGACGGCATCCGCATCCACGCCCGCGATGGCGCCGGCCTGTTCTACGGCGGCGTCAGCCTGTGGCAACTGCTGACCACCGCCGACACCCTGCCGGTCAGCGTGCCGGCGGTGCGCATCGTCGACGCGCCGCGCTTCGGCTGGCGCGGCTTCATGCTGGATTCGGCCCGGCACATCCAGAGCGTGGACGAGATCAAGCGCCTGCTGGACCAGATGGCGCGGCACAAGTTGAACGTCTTCCACTGGCACCTGACCGACGACCAGGGCTGGCGCCTGGAGATCAAGCGCTACCCGAAACTCACCGAAGTCGGTGCGTGGCGCATTCCGGCCGGCAAGGCCGGCCAGGGCGCCGACGGCAAGCCGGTGCGCTACGGCGGTTTCTACACCCAGGCCGAGGCGCGCGAGATCGTCGAGTACGCCCGCCAGCGCCACATCACGGTAGTGCCGGAAATCGAAATGCCCGGCCATGCGCAGGCCGCCATCGCCGCGTACCCGGAATTCGGCGCCACCGGCAAGGCGCCGCCGGTCTCGCCGGACTGGGGCGTGAACACCTGGCTGTATGGCGTGGAGGATCCGACCTTCACGTTCCTGGAGAATGTGCTGACCGAGGTGATGGACATCTTCCCCGGCCAGTACATCCACATCGGCGGCGACGAGGCGGACAAGTACCAGTGGCGCAACTCGCCGCAGATCCAGGCGCGCCGCAAGGCGCTCGGCCTGGGCGACGACATGCAGCTGCAGAGCTGGTTCATCAAGCGCATCGAGACCTTCCTGGTCGCGCACGATCGCCGCCTGATCGGCTGGGACGAAATCCTCGAAGGAGGCCTGCCGCCGGAAGCGACGGTGATGTCCTGGCGCGGCATGGAAGGCGCGGTGGAAGCGGCGCGGCAGGGACACGACGTGGTGCTGAGCCCGAGCAACGTCACCTACATCAACCGCATGCAGTCCGACGAGTCGGACGAACCGCCGGGCCACGACTACACCACCACCTTGCAGAAAGTGTATGAATTCGAGCCGGTGCCGCCGGAACTGGACGCCGACCAGGCCAGGCATGTGCTGGGTACCCAGGCCAACCTGTGGACCGAACACGTGCGTACCGAGCCGCGGGTGGAACACATGGCCTTCCCGCGCCTGTCGGCGCTGGCCGAGATTGCCTGGTCGCCCAAGGCCACGCGTGACTGGGACGGCTTCCTGCAACGACTGGCGTCGCAGATGCGGCGCTTCCAGCGCGCCGGCATCGGTGCCGCCGACAGCGCCTTCGCCGCGCGCATCCGCGCACGCGCCGAAGGCGAGGGCGCGCAGGTGATTCTGCTCAACCAGAGCGGGTTCGGCGAACTGCGCTACACCACCGATGGCAGCGATCCGACCGCGCAGTCGCCGCGCTTCCAGCAGGCAATGGAGGTGGCGCTGCCGACCACAATCAAGGCCAATGCGTTCTTCCAGGGCAAGCCGCTGGCCGCGCCGCGCGAACTTCGAATCGACGCGCTCGCCCTGCGCACCCGCGAGGCCGAGTACCTGGATGCCTGCCGCAAGGACAGCTACGTGCTGCGGCTGGAAGACGACGAACCGCGCGAAGGCGATCGCGCGGTAGTCCCGGTCGATATCGGCACGCCGTGCTGGCAGTGGAAGCAGGCGCCGCTTGACGGCGTCACCACCCTGCGCGCGGAAGTGCTGGACCTGCCGTACAACTTCCAGTTCGGCGGCGATTCGGTCGGCGTCGAACCGCCGCCCGCCGGTCCGGTGGATCTGCAGGTGCGCGTTGGCGGTTGCGAGGGCAAGCCGGTGGCAGTGGCGCGGGTCGAAGTGGGCGCCGATGCGGTGAAGCGGGTCGATGTGGCCCTGCCGTCCCTGCAAGGTGCGCAGGATCTGTGCCTGAAATTCACCGGCGACCACCGGCGCGTGCTGTGGGCCATCGATCGGGTCCAGTTGCTGACGGCGGCGGAGCCGCGCTGATGCGCGCGCCGGCCATGCTGGCCATGCTGCTGGCGGCGGGATTCACCGCCACCACGCCCGCGACCCTCCCGGTGGGCGAACCGGCACCGGCCTTCGCGCCGACCCCCGCGATCTATCACGACGGCTGGATCGATCTGGACAAGAACGGCCGCAAGGACCTCTACGAGGATGCCCGCGCGCCCATCGATGCGCGGGTGGAGGACCTGCTGGCGCGGATGAGATGGAGGAAAAGACCGTGCAGCTGGCGACGCTGTACGGCTATGGCCGGGTGCTGAAGGACCCGCTGCCCACCGCGCGGTGGAAGTCGGCGCTGTGGAAGGACGGCATCGGCAACATCGACGAGATGCACAACGGCTGGGGCGATGGCCGCAGGAGCGTGTACGCCACCGACCTGCACCGGCACGTGTGGGCGATGAACGAGGTGCAGCGGTTCTTCGTCGAACAGACCCGGCTCGGCATTCCGGTCGATTTCACCAACGAGGGCATCCGTGGCGTCGAGGCGCGCGGGGCGACCAGTTTCCCCAGCCAACTGGGCATCGGCCATACCTGGAACCGCGCGCTGGTGCGCCGGATGGGCCGCATTACCGGCATCGAGGCGCGCGCATTGGGTTACACCCATGTCTATGCGCCGATCCTGGACGTCGCGCGTGATCAGCGCTGGGGCCGGATGGAGGAGGTCTACGGCGAGGATCCGTATCTGGTCTCGCGCCTGGGCGTGGAGATGGTGAAGGGGCTGCAACAGGACTTCACCGTGGCCGCCACCGCCAAGCACTTCGCCGTCTACAGCGCCAACAAGGGCGCGCGCGAAGGCATGGCCCGCACCGATCCGCAGGTGGCGCCGCGCGAGGTCGAGGAGATCTTCCTGCCGCCGTTCGCCGCGGCGATCCGCGAAGGCGGGCTGCTGGGCGTGATGAGTTCCTACAACGACTACGACGGCGTGCCGGTCACCGGCAGCCGTTACTGGCTGACCGAGCGCCTGCGCGGCGAGTTCGGTTTCCGCGGTTACGTGGTGTCCGACAGCGAAGCGGTGGAATTCCTGCACACCAAGCACGGCGTGGCCGCCGATGCGAAAGACGCGGTGCGGCAGGCGGCCGAGGCGGGGCTGAACATCCGCACCAACTTCACCCCGCCGGAGGACTACGTGCTGCCGATGCGCGCGGCCCTGGCCGACGGTTCGCTGGCGGTCGCGACGGTGGACGATCGCGTGCGCGACGTGTTGCGGGTGAAATTCACCCTCGGCCTGTTCGACCGCCCCTACGTGGACGACGCCGAAACCAGTGCGCGCCTCGTGAACTCGAAGGAACACCGCGAAGTCGCCCTGCAGGCGGCGCGCGAGAGCCTGGTGTTGCTGAAGAACACCAACGCCGCCCTGCCGCTGCGCAAGGATCTGAAGACGGTCGCGGTCATCGGCCCCAATGCCGATGACGGCCGCTATTCCCATCGCCACTACGGGCCCTCCGGCGGCCACGTGGTGACCGTGCTGGAAGGCGTGCGCCAAAAACTGGCAACGCGCGCCGAGGTGCGCCATGCGAAGGGCGTGGAGATTGCCGGCGACAACTGGCCGGCCATCGAGATCCTGCCCGAGCCGCTGAGCGCCGCCGAACAGGCCGGCATCGACGAGGCCGTGCGCGCGGCCACCGGCGCCGACGTGGCGATCGTCGTGCTGGGCGACGGCGATCGCACCGTCGGCGAGAGCCTGAGCCGCACCAGCCTGGATCTGCCGGGCCGGCAACTGGAACTGCTGCGTGCGGTTCACGCCACCGGCACCCCTGTGGTGCTGGTGCTGATCAACGGCCGGCCGATGAGCGTCAACTGGGCCGATGCGCACGTGCCGGCGATCCTGGAAGCGTGGTTTCCCGGCGATCACGGCGGCACCGCCATCGCCGATGCATTGTTCGGCGACTACAGCCCCGGCGGCAAGCTGAGCGTCACCTTCCCCAAGAGCGCGGGGCAGATTCCGTTCAATTTCCCGACCAAGCCGAACGCGCAGTGGGAAGGGGAGAAATCACGCGTCAACGGCGCGCTGTACACCTTCGGCCATGGCCTGAGCTACACCGCCTTCGAGTATGCCAACCTGCGCATCGCGCCGGGGCGGATACCGGTGAACGGCAGCGTCGAGGTGAGTGTGGACGTGCGCAATGCCGGCCGTGTCGCCGGCGACGAGGTGGTCCAGCTCTACACCCGCGATCTGGTCGGTTCGGTGACCACCTACGAGAAGAACCTGCGCGGGTTCGAGCGCATCCATCTGGCGCCGGGCCAGACCCGCACCGTGCGATTCCGCCTGACGCCGGAGGACCTGGCGTTGTGGGACCGGCGGATGCGGCGGGTGGTCGAACCGGGCATGTTCAAGGTGATGGTGGGGGCGGGTCGGAAGACATCCGCCAGCAGGGTGAATTCGAGGTAACAAACATGACCGCGACGCATCGTGGCGATGCGCGCGAAGGAGCAATCCGATGACGATGCAATGGCCGCGCTGGACGCGGCGTGATTTCCGTGGGCGTAGGCGTGGCCGGCATGACCGGCGCATTGGTGCCGCTGGCGGCCGGCGGTGCGGCCGCGTCGGAACGCTCCGCAGCGGGAGCGCTGGGGGCGGCGGCGCGCCCGCGTCCCAGTGCCGCGCAGCTGGCTTGGCAGCGCGAGGAATTGTCGATGTTCGTGCACTTCACGGTGAACACCTTCACCGGGCGCGAATGGGGCGACGGCAGCGAAAGCCCGGCCATCTTCAATCCGAAGGCGCTCGACGCGCGCCAGTGGGCGCGCACCGCAAAAGCCTGCGGCTTCCGCAGCATGATTCTCACCGCCAAGCACCACGACGGCTTCTGCCTGTGGCCGACCAGGACCACCGCGCATTCGGTCGCGAGCAGTCCCTGGCGGGATGGCAAGGGCGATCTGGTGCGCGAATTCACCGACGCCTGCCGCGCGGAAGGTCTCGGCGTCGGCTTCTACCTGTCGCCGTGGGATCGCAACGCGCGGGTGTACGGCGAGGCAAACCTTACAACGATTTCTACATCCGGCAGCTGACCGAACTGCTGACCGGTTACGGCCCGGTGGTCGAGGTATGGTTCGATGGCGCCAACGGCGAAGGCCCCAGCGGCAAGCGCCAGCTAATTAGAATGGGCGCGCATCCACCGCACCGTGCGGGAACTGCCAACCGCAGGCGGTGATGTTCTCCGACGCCGGTCCCGATGTGCGCTGGATCGGCAACGAGACCGGCAGCGCCGGCAGCACCTGCTGGGCCAGCGTCGATCCGGCGCGTGTGCCGCGTCCCGGCGCCCGATGATCCGTGGACCGGCGAAGCCTTGCAGCAGGGCGATCCCCATGGCGCGGTCTGGCGTCCCGGCGAAACCGACGTATCGATCCGGCCCGGCTGGTTCTGGCATGCGGATCAGGACGCGAAGGTGCGCACGCCGCAGAACCTGATGAACCTGTACTTCACCTCGGTGGGCCGCAACAGCAAGCTGCTGCTGAACGTGCCGCCGACGCCCGATGGCCTGTTCCACGACAACGACGTACGCGCGCTGCACGGCTTCGCACGCCTGCGCGAAGCATTGCTGGCGAAGGATCTGGCGCGGGGCGCGAGCGCCAAGGCGAGCACGGGCAGCGGCGCGGCGCGGGTCGTGGATGGCGATGCGGACAGCTTCTGGACACCGGGCGGCGACGCGCGCGATGGCTGGCTGGAACTGTCACTCCCGCCCGACGCGGAGTTCGACGTGATCCGGCTGGAGGAGGCCATCGCCCATGGCCAGCACGTCTCCAACTACCGCGTCGACGTCTGGCGCGACGACGCCTGGCAGCCGTTGACCTGGGGCACGACGATCGGCCACTGCAAGCTGGACCGGGTGCCGCCCACGCGTGCCGTGCGGCTGCGCCTGATCATCGAGCATGCCTACGCGCCGCCGCGCATCGCCCGCATCGGCCTGCACCGCAGCGCCGACGCCGCCTGGGATCGCCCCGACTATCACGGGGACTGAGGAGGGCGCGTCGTCCGGAACGCCTGGCGCCCGCCGACGCCTGGAAAGAGAAGGGGCGCCCAGGCGCCCTTTTCTTTTTTTCCCCCTCAGCGCATCCGAGCCGTCGCCCCCGGCAGGCGGATCGCCCAGGCCGGTGAGCCGGCGGTGGCGTCGCGCGCCGACTCGGGAATCACCGCGATGGTCCGATCGCCCTCGCGGCGCCACTCCAGTTGCGCGTCGCTGCCCAGCACGGCCAGCCGGCTGCCCGCGCGCGGCGACGGGCCGGGAATCTGCAATTGCGCCGGCAACCGCTGTTCGTTGGCGTCGGGCAGGTAGATCGCGTACACGTCGCCATTCTTCATCCGGGTGTAGCGGAACTTGCCGTCGCGGTACGGCGCCACCGCGCGACTGGCGTAGATGGCGCCGCCGTTTGTCTTCATCCACGCGCCGATTTCGCGCAGCCTGCTCACCGCTTCGGCCGGCAACTGTCCATCCGGCTGCGGCCCCACGTTGAGCAGGTAGTTGCCGCCCTTGGCGACCACGTCCACCAGCATCTGCACCACCGCGCGCGTGCTTTTGTATTTGTCGTTGGGCGAATAGCTCCAGGAATCGCCCAGGGTCATGCAGGTTTCCCACGGATACGGCAACGGCTCGTCGGGAATCTTCTGCTCCGGCGTGCGGTAGTTCTCGTAGCGGCCGCCGACCGCGCGATCGACGACGATCAGGCCCGGCTGGTTGCGCCGCGCCATCGCCGCCAGCCCCGGCATGTCGATGTCTTGCGGCCACGGCACCCCGGCAAGTCCCTGCGCGGCGTCGTCCAGCGTATCGCCCGGGCGCACCCAGCCGCCGTCCAGCCAGAGGATGTCGATGCGCCCGTAGTCGCGGGTCAGTTCGCCGATCTGCGCGTGGGTGAAGTCGACGAACCGCTGCCAGCGCTCGGGATATTTGCGGGTGTCGTAGTTGACGTGGCGGTTGGGAGTGGCGAAGCGCGGCCACCAGTAGTCGTCGCTGTGCCAGTCCGGCTTGGAGAAGTAGGCGCCGATGCCGAAACCCTTCGCGCGGAACGCGTCGAACACGGCGCGGGTGATGTCGGCGCGCGGATTGTCGTGGAAGGGCACGTTCGGCGCGGTGATCCGGTAATCGGTCTGGCGGGTGTCGAACATGGAGAAGCCGTCGTGGTGTTTGGTGGTGAACACCACGTACTTCGTGCCGGCCTCGCGGGCGACCTCCGCCCAGGCCGCCGGATCGAAGCGCACCGGATTGAAGGTGCCGGGCAGCGCCTCGTATTGCTTCACGTAGTCGACGTAGGCCACGCCTTCCGGGCGTTGGCACCAGCCCACGTCCTCGGAACAGATCGACCACGACTCGACCACGCCCCACTGGCTGTAGGGACCCCAATGCATCATGAAACCGAACTTCCAGTCCTGCCATTGATCCAGCTTGCGCACCACCAGCGGGTCGGTTTCGGCGACGTATTCACCGCGGCTGTCGGCGCGCGCGGCGGAAGGGGCGTGCAGGGCGATCGCGCCCAGCAGCGCCAGCGACAACAGGCGATGCAGTTTCATCCGTTGCTCTCGATGGGTTTGGATTCTTCGCGGTAGAGCTTCACCGGCGCGTCCAGTTCCAGCGCGATCACGGTGAGGTCCGGATCCAGCGCCGTCTTCGGCACGTTCAGGAACAGCAGGCCCGGATGCCTGGACCAGTCGTACTTGCCCAGCACCCGCGCCTGCACCGGCTGGTCGCCACCGACCACGCGCGCGCGCAGCACCTGGCTGTCGAAGCCCTTCACCAGCAGATCGCCGTTGGGGCTCCCGTCCAGGAACAGGTAGACGGTGCGGCCATCCTTCGACACCGTGCTCGGCCCGGCGTAATGGTCCAGGCCGATGCCGGCGCGGGTGCCGTAGATGGCCTCGGCGTGCTTGCCGGTCCAGCGACCCAGCTTCTCCAGGATTTCCAGCTGGCGCGGATCGATGCTGCCGTCGGCCTTCGGCCCGATGTCCAGCAGCAGGTTGCCGCCCATCGACAGTTCTGCTGAGATCTGGATGATCTGGTGCGGACTCTTGTACTCGGTATCGCGCGGCTGGTAGCCCCATGATCGGTTCATCGTCAGGCACAGTTCCCAGTACGCCTGCGCTGGCTTGACCACCGGCACGCCCAGCTCGGGCGTCGCATAGTCGCCGTATTCGTTCAGGCGCGAATTGATGATCAGGCCGGGATTGCGCGCGCGCATGTCGGTGCGCAGCTTGGCCGACTGCCATTCGCCCGCGTTGTGTTCCCAGTCGCCGTCGAACCAGATCAGATCCGGCCGGTAGCGCTGTTGCAGATCCGCGATCTGTCCCTGGTAGTAGTCCAGGAAGCGCTGCCAGCGTTGCGGCTCGGCGGCGAGGGTGTAGCGCTTCTGCTTGCGGGTGAACACGTCGTAGTCCGGGTACGACCAGTCCGGCAGCGAGTAGTACAGGCCCACCTTCAGGTCATTGGCGCGCAGCGCATCGGCGAACGGACCGACCAGATCGCGTCCGGCCGGCGTATCGCGCACCACGTTGAGTCCCTGCCTGGAATCCCACAGCGCCACGCCGTCGTGATGTCGCGTGGTCAGCACCGCGTAACGCGCGCCGCTCTGGCGGATCAGCCGCGCCCACTGCTGCGGGTCGTAGGCGCTGGCGGTGAAGCCGCGCAGCTGCTTCAGGTAGTCGGCATGCGACAGCTTTCCGTTGAAGAACGACCAGGATTCATCCACGCCATCCACCGCGTAGATGCCCCACGTGGATGAAGATGCCCAGCTTGGCGTCGGCGAACCACTGCATGCGCTGGGCGATGCTGCGCATCGTTTCTCCCTTAGGAGCGACGTCGGCGCGGGGACTCGCCCGCCGCCGGCGGAGCGCCGGCCAGGGTAGGACCGGCGGCACCGAGCAGGCCGAACAGGGAAAGCAGCAGGGAAAGGCGTGCCGGACGAACGCGCATGCAGGAATTTCCGTTTGGTTCAAAGGCTGGACCAATCGTAATCACATTGCGTGCACACGCAAGACCGCTATTCAGTGAACCGCGGGAAGACGATTTCGACTGCCTGGCGCCCGGCAATAACCCCCTTGCCAGGCGGGGCGGCGTTTACCCAGGGCTGTCGGGAAGCCCTCGTGGGCGGGCCGGACAGGCCGTCCTGTGCATACGAAAGCGTAAGCATGATGACAGTCCTGCACCGAAATTGGTTTTAGGGAATTGAATCGGTACAAAAAGAGAAATCCATCACATTTTTACGCATTTCTTAACGTTATGTTTGCCGGGAGCGCAGGAACCAGGGACTCCTGTGTGCCTATAGGCTGGACCTTTAAACCAATTGTTTTTCCTGGGAGGGAAGTAATGAACCGCTTGTATTCGAACCGCCGCACCGTTCTGGCGGCCGCCATGGCGCTGGCACTGAGTTGTCCCCTGGCCGCGATGGCGCAGGAAGAACAGACCGCGCAGCAGACTCAATCCGACGAAAGCCAGGCGAAGGACGGCAAGGCCAAGAATCTCGACACGGTCACCGTGACCGGCTCACGCATCAAGCGTTCCGAAATCGAAGGTCCGGCGCCGGTGACCGTGATCACTTCCGAGCAGATGAAGCGGGAAGGTTTCGCCACCGTCTACGACGCGCTGACCACCATCACCGAGGCGATCGGCAACGTCGAACAGGATTACAACTGGGGTTCCACCACGGTCAACGCGAGCCCGCTCAACCTGCGCAACCTCGGCCCCGGTCGCAGCCTGCTGCTGATCAACGGCCGCCGCGTGGCCGATTACCCGCTGCCCTACCAGGGCAAGAGCAATTTCTCCAACTTCAACAACATCCCGTCCGGCATCGTCGATCGCATCAATCTCTCGGGCAGCGCCTCGGCGATCTACGGCTCCGATGCGATGGGCGGCGTGATCAACGTCATCCTCAAGAGCAACATGGAAGGGCACACCGTCCGCGCCAAGTACGGCGAAGCCACCCGCGGCGGCCGCGCGAACACCGACCTCGTGTTGTCTGGCGGCTTCAGCGGCGACAGGTGGAGCCTGGTCTACAACGCGCAGCATTTCGAGCGTGGCGTGCTGTTGGCCCGGCAGCGTCCTTTCATGGATTCGGAAGACGACAAGCACTACGCGACCTGGGGGCCGGCCGAGCGCGCGTTGAACACGGCCAGGCTGTTCCCGTTCACCGGCAACCGCATGCACGACGGCACCAGCAGCAACATTCCCGGCGTGGGCAGCGTCCCCAACTACATCGCGCCGCCGCCGGGCGCCTGTGATCAGTACGGCAGCACGATGTACCAGTTCACCATCCGTGGCTATGACCGCAACACCGGCGCGATCACCAACGGTCCGACCATCTGCGCGCAGCGCGTGTTCGCCAACTGGACGCTGCGCAGCGGCAGCAAGGACGACTCGTTGTACCTGTACGGTACCTACGACTTCACCGACGACCTGCAGGGCTGGGCGAGCCTGGGGGCATGGCGCACGACCGGCGAATCCAGCAGTTTCCTCTACAGCTTCGGCAGCGGTAACTACTGGGATCCGACCGTCAACAACGGCGCGGGCGGCCGTCGCAACTTCCTCAAGCGGTTCACCCCGCAGGACGCGGGCGGCGACAGCGCCTTCCTGACCAAATCCAAGGAACTGGCGGTTGATTTCAGCGCCGGCATCAAGGGCACGCTGGGCGACGGACGATTCGATTGGGAAGCTTCATTACCCGCGCCGAGTATGAGGTCAAGGAACAGTTCCCGACCTTCAGCCAGGGCGAGATGCGCGACTTCTTCCTGGGCCCGCAGCAGGGTACCGCCGCGAACGGCGATCCGATTTTCACCCCCGACTACAACAAGTTCTGGAACCCCCTTGGGGCGGATCAGTTCAATTCCTTCGCCCATCGCGGACAGAAGAAAGCCGAGTCCTGGCTCACCCAGGCGCAGTTCATCCTGTCCGGCGACCTGTTCGAGGGCTGGGCCGGTCCGATCGGCTTTGCCGGCGTGGTGGAAGCCGCACGCCAGGGCTACCGGCTGACCCCGGAACCGAAGACGCTGACCGGCGAATGGTCGACCCCCTTCGGCAACATCGAGCAGGGCGGTGGTGATCGCAATCGCTACGCGGTCGGCGTGGAATTCCAGGTGCCGTTGCTGGACACCCTGTCGGCCAATCTGGCCACCCGCTACGACAAGTACGACGCGGTGCGCAGCGGCGCGGAGACCACCTACCAGTTGGGCCTGGAATGGCGCCCGATCGACACGCTGCTGGTACGCGGTACCTATGGCACCGCATTCCGTGCGCCGGACATGCACTTCGTCTATGCCAAGGCCAGCTCGGGCATCAGACAACACCGACTACGTGGCCTGTGCCCTGGATCCCAACCGTCCGTCCGGCCAGTGCCCGCGCGACCAGTACAAGATCGAAGACTCGGTGATCAACCGCGGCGGCACCCCGGATCTGGAATACGAATCCGGCACCTCGTACACGGCCGGCTTCGTCTGGGACGCCTTCACCAATTTCTCGCTCAGCGCCGACTACTGGAGCGTGAAGATCGAGGACATCATCGACACCATCGACGTGGATGAGCTGTTGAAGACGGAGGCTTACTGCACCCAGGGCGGCTTCACCCCGGACAACAAGCCGCTGGCCTCGCCGCCCACCGCCTCGTGGTGCGCGGAAGCGATCAGCCGCATCCACCGCACGCCGGGCGTGCCGGCCACCACGGCGGGCTCGGTCACCATCGACATCAACCCGATCAACCGCGCCGAGACCGAAGTGGACGGCGTGGACGTGAGTGCCCGCTACCGCCTGCCGGACACGGCGATCGGCAGCTGGAGCTTCAACCTCAACTACACCAACATGCTGAGTTTCAAGTCGCGGCGCACCGTGACCGATGAACTGCGCGATACCCGTGCCACGGAGAATCCGCGCACGAAGATCACCGCCAGCGTCAACTGGAGCTGGGACAAGTGGAACGCCACGCTGATGATGTACCAGAAGTCGGGCGGCCGCGATAACCGCTGGGGTGGCTGCATGCCGCTGGCCGATGGCTACAGCGATCTGTCCTATGTCGATGACTACACCTGCCGCGACACCACCGTGGGCAGCCCCACCTTCGGCCAGACCTCGCCCCGTCACTACGACCGCCGCGAACCGCGCCGCTACTTCAACGGCAGCGTGGGCTACCAGATCAACGACGTCCTGAAGGTGAACCTGTACGCCAGCAACCTCTTCGACAAGATCTACGGCGACAAGTGGTGCGGCGACTTCGCCTACTGCGTGGACGATCCGGTCGGCCGCGAAGTGTCGGCGGAGATCATCTACAACTTCAAGTAACCGCTGTACCGCATCGTCTCTCCCGATGCGACTGGGGCCCGGCGAAAGCCGGGCCTTTTTTATTCTGGAGTGCGGGAAAGGCACATCTCTGCGCAGAGGCCGGTGATTCCGGAATTCATGCAACACACGGCGCGGGCCGAACCCTTCGGGTCCGACAGGGTGCGGCAAGCGTCGAAGGCGCCAAAAAACAAAAGCCCCGCAGCAAGGCGGGGCTTCTTCTTTCCCTGCATGGTGGCTATGGGTGGACTCGAACCACCGACCCCAGCATTATGAGTGCTGTGCTCTAACCGGCTGAGCTACATAGCCGTGCAGGAACCGCACATTTTTCCGGTTCGGGGGGCGGCTGTCAATCCGGTCGGGCCGGCTTGTCGGCGCGGGCCGGCCGTGGCAGAGTCGGGGACAGTAGATTTCAGGAGTCCGCATCGTGATCGATCCGGACGGCTACCGACCCAACGTCGGCATTGTGTTGATGCGCCCGGATGGCCGGGTGTTCTGGGCGCGAAGGGTGCGCCGGGACGGCTGGCAGTTCCCGCAGGGCGGGATGAACACGGACGAGACGCCGGTCGAGGCCATGTACCGCGAGTTGCACGAAGAAACCGGCCTGTTGCCCGAACATGTGGAAGTGTTGGGGGCCACGCCCGGCTGGCTGCGCTATCGGCTGCCGCCCCGCGCCATCCGCCACCATGAACGCCAGGTCTGCATCGGCCAGAAGCAGGTCTGGTTCCTGCTGCGCCTGGTCGGCGACGAGGCTCACCTGCGCCTGGACGCCACCGACACCCCCGAATTCGACCACTGGCGCTGGGTGGATTTCTGGTACCCCATCGAGCACGTGGTGATGTTCAAGCGCGGGGTCTACGCCCGGGCGCTGGGCCATCTGGCCTCCTATGCCCGCAGCGTGGTCGGGACCCTGGCGCTGCCGCCGCAGCGGCCGGACCGGCTGGGGGAGAACCACAGCCGCCCGCGTCCACGTAACCGGCCAAAGCGTAAACGGGGCCAGGGCGCCGGCGAAGCCAAGAATTGACAATCATTCTCATTCGCGCTCAAATGTGCCTCGGGCCACTCCGGCCCGTTTGACCCGAACGCCGCCGTGTACGTCTGCATCTGCAACGGAGTCACCGACCACCAGATCCGCGAAGCCGCCGCCAATGGCGTGCGCACGGTGGCCGAACTGACCATGCGGACCGGCTGCGGCGCCACCTGCGGCAGCTGCCTGGACATGGCCGGTGGACTGCTGGATGCCCATCACGCCCGCGCCGAGCGCGAATTCAGCCTGCCGATCCTGGGGCTGTCGCAAGCCGCCTGACGCGGACGCCGACCTGATCGGGCCGCGGCGTTTTTCTTCCGCAAACGAGATGAGCACGATTCGCGTTCCGTCACCCGGCGGAGCGAACGGTTAGCATGCGCCCCGTCCACACCCACGGGAGCACCGCCATGAAGGGCGACGCCAAGGTCATCGAATTCCTCAACAAGGCGCTCTACAACGAGCTGACCGCGATCAACCAGTACTTCCTGCACGCCAAGATGCTGAAGAACTGGGGTCTGAAGGAACTGGCCGAGCACGAGTACAAGGAATCCATCGACGAGATGAAGCACGCCGACAAGCTGGCCGAGCGCATCCTGTTCCTGGACGGGCTGCCGAACTTCCAGGCGCTGGGCAAGCTGCGCATCGGCGAGAATCCGCGCGAGTTGCTGGAGTGCGATCTGGCGCTGGAGATGGAAGGCCTGCCGCTGCTGCGCGATGCGATCAAGTACTGCGAAGAGCAGGGTGATTACGTCAGCCGTCAACTGTTCGCCGACATCCTGGATTCGGAAGAGGAACATGTCGACTGGCTGGAAACCCAGCTGTCGCTGATCGAGCGCATCGGCGAACCGAATTACCTGTTGACCATGCTCGAGGACTGAGCCGAGCCGGCAATCGGCGTCGGCGTCCTGCCCAGCTGCTGGGTGGCGTAACCCAGCAGCGCCATGCGCGCACGCGCGTATTCGGCGATGACCAGCGCCACCGCCACCGCGGGGCGATCCAGCCGGGCCGCGCGCGCGCCCAGTTCGACCCGTTTGGCCGCCGCCGACAGCGCCATCGCACCGACGTTGGCGCTGGATGATTTCAGGGTGTGCGCGGCATCGCGCATCGCATCCAGATCCGGCGTCGCGGCCGCCTTCTCCAGCGCACCAATCAGGCGCGGCGCATCCTCCAGGAACAGGCTGATGATGCGCACGGTTTCATCACCGGCGATCTCGCGCAGTTCCTCCAGCATGCTGTGGTCCAGCACCGGGAAGGTCGGCGTGGCGGCACGCGCGGCTGCGGCTGCGGTGGCGGCGTCGGTGGCCGGGGGCTGCGTCACCGCCGTCTCGGCGCGGCGCGGCGCGGCGATGGCGACGTGGCCGGGCAGCCAGCGTTGCAGGCAGGCTTCCAGTTGTTCGCGGGTGACCGGCTTGGCCAGGTAGTCGTCCATGCCGGCGTCCAGGCAGCGCTGGCGATCGCCGGCCATCGCGTTGGCGGTCATCGCGACGATCGGCAGCCGGCGCTGCGCGCCCAATTCGTTCTCGTGCGTGCGCCAGCGACGGGTGGCGCCATAACCATCCAGCACCGGCATCTGGCAATCCATGAACACCAGATCGAAGGGTTCGAGCATCATCCGCTGCAACGCCAGTTCGCCGTTGGCTTCCGACTCGCTGCGGAAACCCAGCGCGGCCAGCAGCTTCTGCGCGACCAGCAGGTTGACCGGATTGTCCTCGACCAGCAGCAGGCGTGCCTCGGCGGGCGTCGTCGCGGTCTTGCCGGTGACGTCCTTCGCGGTGCCGGCCTCCGTCTGCGTTTCCCGGCCTGCCAGGTCGGCGGATGTTTCCACCGGATCGAACACCGGCGCCGGCGGTGCGTTCGGCGCGGTCTCGACGGCTTCGAAGATGTCGCCGATCACCACCGGCGGCAACGCCGGATCCGGCTCGGCGGCGGCGTCGCCGGTCAACGCCGCGCGCAGCGCCGAGTCCGGTGCCTGGCGCGACAGCAGGGTGCTGTCGCTGCGCAGTTCTTCGGGCACCGATTCGTCGCCATACAACCAGATCAGGCGGACCGGCGCGGCACCGGCGGGACGGCGGGCGAGGGTGCGGTGCAGGGCGCGGGCGGTGCTGCGGATGCCGCCGGCATCGGCGACCACGGCGACGAAATCATCGCCTCGGTTTTCGCTGATCGTGCGCAGGCGTTCCAGCGCTTCCTGGGTGGTTTCGACCGCGTTGACCTGCAGGCCCCAGTTGGTGAGCAGCAGGCCCAGGCGCTGACGCAGGCGGTTGTCCGGCGTGATCACCAGCACCCGTCCCTGATCGAAGGCATGCGGGTCGCGCATCTTCATGTCGCCGATGACCTTGGTCAGCGGCGCTTCGAACCAGAAGGTCGAACCGCGACCGGGTTCGGATACCAGATCGATGCGCCCGCCCATCAGTTCGACGATGCGCTTGCAGATCGCCAGGCCCAGGCCGGTGCCGCCGTACAGGCGGGTGGTGGATGCGTCGGCCTGGGTGAAGGAGCGGAACAGGCGTGCCTGCGCTTCGGCGGGGATGCCGATGCCGGTGTCGCGGACTTCGAAGCGCAGCAGGTGCTGGGCCGAGGTTTCGCCCAGGCGGCGCACGGCGAGGGTGACGCTGCCGCGTTCGGTGAACTTGATCGCGTTGCCGATCAGGTTGCTCAGCACCTGGCGCAGGCGCACCGGATCGCCGCGCACCGGCAGGCGCACCGTCGGATCCAGTTGCAGGCTCAGGCGCAGGCCCTTGTTCTCGGCCGGACGCTGCATCAGTTGCAGCACGCCGTCGAGCAGTTCGCGCAGGTTGAACGCGGTGATTTCCAGATCGAGCTTGTTCGCTTCCAGCTTGGAGTAGTCGAGGATGTCGTCGACGATGCGCAGCAGCTGGTGCGAGGAAGCGCTGGCGGTGTTGAGCATTTCGCGGTGGTCCGGCGCCAGCGGCGCCCGCGCCAGCATGTCCAGCATCGGTACGATGCCGTTGAGCGGCGTGCGGATTTCGTGGCTCATGGTGGCGAGGAATTCGCCCTTGGCCAGCACCGCCGACTCGGCCGCCTGCTTGGCCTGCAACAGTTCCTGTTCCAGCTGGTCATGCCGTTGCAGATCCCGGCGCAGGGCGTTGCGCTCGGATTCGGCGATCGCCGCGCGCGCTTCGGCGCCGGTCAGATCGCGATGGGCGGTGCGCGCGTTGAAGGCGGCGAAGCTGCCGCACAGCACGGCGATCGCGGCGGCGGCCAGCGCCGCCTGCCACCACGGACCGGCGACGCCCGCGTAGGGCAGGACCAGGAACACCAGCGCGGCCACGCCCGCGGCGAGAGCCAGCCAGGGGGCGACCGGGGCGGGCCGCTGCGCGGGCATGCCTACAGCACCGCGTTGTGGAAATCGAAGCCGAGTTCGCTGCCGACGGCCTGCACCAGATTGCCCTGGATGAAGTCGACGCCGCCCATCCACATGGCGGCGGCCGCTTGCGGATCCTCGATCTGCTGGCCGATGACCTGCAGGCCGGCGCGGTGCGCCTGGTCGATGATGCCGCGCAGTTCATCACGCAGCTTCGGATCGGTGTGGGCGCCGGCATAGCGGCTGGCCACGCGCAGGTAACCCAGCGGCAGCTGGGTCAGCAGTGCGTCGGCCTCGCGTCCGGGCTCGAACTGGCTCAGGCAGAACTGCACGCCGCTGGGCATCAGCTGGTGGCAGAAGTCGCGCAGGGTCACGGTGTGGATCAGCGCGTCGGCCATGCGCAGGTCGATGACCAGCGAGGTGCCTTTGATGCCGCGTTCGGCCAAGGTATCCAGCAACCACTGCGCATGCGATTCGCGCGCCAGCGTGCGCGGCGACTGCGACACGAACAGGCGCAGCGACGGTCCCTGCGACTGGCGTTCGGCCAGCACGTACAGCGCATGCTCCAGCACCCAGTGATCGATCTGGGCGATGCCGCCGGCCGACTCGGCCGCCGGGATCACCTGCGAGGCGGGCAGCAGCGAACCGTCGGGCTGGCGCATGCGCAACAGCACCTGGTACTGCGCCTGCTCGCTGCCGGCGACCGCGACGATGGGCTGGTAGGCCAGTTCGAAGCGGCCGTCTTCCAGCGAGATCTTCGGCACGTCCTCGGCGATCTGCGCCGGCGTGTAGCCGGCCAGGTTGTTGCCTTTCAGGCGCGCCTGCAACACCGCGCGCTCGGTGGCTTCCAGCGCGCTGCCGGCATCGGCGAAGCCGATCGACAGCGGCGTGTAGCCGATGGAGCTGCGCAGGTTGAGGGTTTCGCCCGCGCCGATCGGGAACGGGTTGCGGGTCAGCCCGTCGCGCAGGCGCGCGGCATGTTCTTCCAGGGCGGCCTCGTTAGATTGGCGGCCAGTGACAGGAAGCTGTTGTCGTTCAACCGCGCGACCGGATGCGGCGAGGCCACTTCGGCCAGCCGCCGGCCGGCCTGGTTCATCAGTTGCTCGAACGCCGCGTAGCCGTAGCGTTCGCGCAGGCTCAGCGCGCTGCCCACTTCGATGAAGAACAGCCCGCCGCCAACGCCGGACCGCAACGTGGCGCCCAGCTGTTGCAGCAGGAAGGTGCGGGTCGGCAAGCCGGTCTCGGTGTTGATGGTGGCTTGTTGCGCGTTGGCCGGTGCGACCCGCTGGCGCGCGCGCTGGATGCGGTTGGCGACCGCGGCGATCAGGTGGCGCGGGCGGATCGGCTTGTTGAGGAAATCATCGGCGCCGCTTTCCAGCACCTCGAACTGGCGCTCCGGATCCGGATCCCCGGTCAGGAACACGATCGGCAGGTGCAGGTATTCGGGTTGCTGGCGGATCAGCATCGTCAGGTTCATGCCGTCGCGGCCGGGCATGTGCAGATCCATCAGCACCAGATCCGGCTTGAATCGCGCCATCGCATCGAGCACGCCGTCGGACTGCATCTGCACGTCGGCCTGCATGCCGGCGCCGTGCAGCACGCTCTGGGCGAACAGGGCCTGGCCGCGATCGTCTTCGACGATGAGCACCCGATAGGGAGTTTCCTGGATATCGCCCGGGCGGCCGGAAGAAACCGCGGGCGCGGCGCTTCCGGGGTCGTTGGCCGGCGCGGGCGGCAGGTCGCCGGTCGCCGGCGGCGGAGAGGATGCGGTCATCGCGGCGATACCTCCGTTCAGCGGCACCGGCGCGGGCGCGTCGGCCGTCCAGCGCCGCCAGTAGCCCGGCGGCGGGGTTTCGGCCCGCAGACGGGAGCGCGAAGGCTCATCCTGCCGGCGGGATGTGGCGTCAGTGGCAGACATCAGGCTTCCCCAAGCATGTGCCGCATTATGCGATGAAGTTCACGACCCGGGACAGGCGCCCGGAACATCCGATCCGCGCGTCAACGGGACGGCATTCGAGGATCAGACGTACCGAGCAGCCGTTTCAGGCCACGGCTGAAGGTGGCGCCAGACCCACCACACCGTCAGCGCCAGCAATATCGAGATGCCGACCACCAGGATCAGGGCGATCCAGGGGTGGGCGAAGGCCAGCGCCAGGCCGCCCACCACCACCGCGTCCTCCGTGACCGAGGCGGTCCAGTTGCTGACCGGCTCGGGCGAGGTATTCATCAGTGCGCGCGAACCGCTTTTCAGCACATGGCTGGTCAGGGCGATGCCGGCGCCGGCGGCCAGCGCGCCACCGCTGAGCTGTCCGTCCGGCGAGAGCGTGGCGGCGGCCAGGAAGGCGCCCGCCGGCACCCGCGCCAGGGTCTGCAGCAGGTCCCAGCCCGAATCCACGCCCGGAATCTTGTCGGCGAAGAACTCGGCCAGCGCCAGCGCGCCGGACGTGCCCAGCACCCACCAGGACTGGGTGACCTGCAACGCCGGCGGCAGATCCAGCCAGCCCAGCGCGCCGGCCAGGCCCAGGCCGAACACGGTCAGATAGACGCGAATCCCGGCCATCCATGCCAACAGGATCCCAATTACGAAAAGATGTGCTTCGGACATCCCGGCGGTTCCCAGTAGACTCGACGGCCCTGTCGATTCTCCCGAGTATAGGCCCCCTGTCTGGCTGCTGCCTGAGCGCGGCCAGCGATTCGCTCATGTCCCGATCCCCCTTCCCGCGATACCAGATCGTCGAGCAGCGGCCGTCGCGCCGCGGGCTCTGGCTGGCCGTGGCGGGGCTGGGCCTGGGCAGGCACGCTGGCGGCGGTCTGGTTCACCGCCAGCCATACGGCCGCACCGCGGCTGGGGCAGGCGCGGCAGGCGCTGGCCCAGGCCCAGGCACAGGTCCGCCGACAGCAGGCCGAACTGCAGCAGCTGAGCCAGCGCGAAACCACCTTGGGCGTTTCCGAGCGCATCAGTCGCACCGCCAACCAGGAACTGCAAGCCTCGCTGGCCGAGCGTGACGAGGAAATCGCCGGACTGCGCGCGGACGTCGCCTTCTACGAGCGCCTGGTCGGCGCCACCGCGCCGCGCCGCGGCCTGAGCGTGCACCTGGCCGAGTTCAGCCACGTGCCGGGCGGCGCATGGCAATACAAGATCACCCTGACCCAGACGCTCAATCGCGGCGCCATCAGCGAAGGCGCGATGCGCTTCGCGGTGGAGGGCGTGCGCGGCGGGCAGCTGGCGACGATCGGCTGGGACGAACTGCACCAGCAGTCAGGCGTGGCCGGGCAGGCTTACTCCTTCCGCTATTTCCAGCAGCTCGACGGCAGCGTGATGCTGCCCGGCGGCTTCACCCCGCAGCGGGTGAAGGTGCAACTCAGCGGCGGCGAGAACGCGGTGGAGCAGGCATTCGATTGGAAACTCGCGACCTCAGCCGGAGGAAAATGATCATGTTTAAGAGAAAACCCAGCGCGATGGCCACGCCGTCGACACCCTCATCGGCCCGCAGGTCACGATCCAGGGCGATCTGGTTTTCAGCGGCGGCCTGTACGTGGAGGGACGGATCCAGGGCAAGGTGCTGGCCGTCGAGGGCGAGCGGGCGGTGCTGACGCTGGCCGAGCAGGGCAGCATCGAGGGCGAGGTGCGCGCGCCGGTGGTGATCATCAACGGCCAGCTGGTCGGCAACGTGTACGCCGACGACCGGGTGGAACTGGCGTCCAAGGCGCGGGTGCAGGGCAACATCCATTACCAGGTGGTGGAGATGAGCGCGGGCGCCCAGCTCACCGGCCGGCTGGTGCATGCCACCGCGCTCGCCAGCGCCGGCGAGACCGCCGAAAACCTGGTCCCCGCCCACGCCTGAACCGGTTCGCCGGCATTCAGAGCTCCCTCCGGCGGGCCGCGCTATGCTCGGCCCATGAGTGAGACATCTCTTCCTTCGCCGCCCCCGCCGGCCAGCGGGCGGGCCTGGTTCTACGCGGCCGTCGCCCTGCTCGCGCTGCTGGTTGCCTTTGGCGGCTGGGGCCTGTGGCAGGTCCTGGCCGGTGGCGGACAGGCGCCCAGCGCGCATCAGTTCCAGGCCCAGAAAAACAGGTCGAGCAACTGGAGCAGCGGGTCGCCACGCTGTCGCGCTCGGACCAGATCAGCCGCGACGCCAACCGCGACCTGCAGACCGCGCTGGCCGAGCGCGACGAGGAAATCGCCGGCCTGCGCGCCGACGTGGCCTTCTACGAGCGCTTCGTCGGCGCCACCGGCCAGCGCCGCGGCCTGACCGTGCACGAACTCAAGCTGCAACCGCAGACCGACCAGGCCTGGCACTTCACCGCCACCCTGACCCAGAACCTCAACCGCGGCGCGGTCAATGCCGGCCGCCTGCTGGTGTCGGTGGAAGGCACGCGCGCCGGCAAGCTCCAGCGGCTGGCCTGGTCGGACCTGCGCCAGCAGGCCGATGCGCCGGGCCTGCCGTATTCGTTCAAGTACTTCCAGCAGGTCGAGGGCGACCTGGTGCTGCCGGCCGATTTCGAGCCGGTGCGGGTGACCGCGCGGCTGGTGCCGCAGAATGGCGCGGCGGTGGAACAGTCGTTCACCTGGGCCGCCGCCAGCGGCCGCGAGGGCACCGGCGCTTCCGGCTTGAAGTGAGTCCCCCCAACCCCCATCCTGATCGCCATGGACAACCTCGTTTCCCTGCCTTCGGCGGCGCCGGACTACCAGTCGCTCGATCGCCCGCTGAACTTCAGCCACGCCGCGGCCGCCAAGGTCCGCGAGCTCATCGATGAGGAAGGCAACGCCGGGCTGGCGCTGCGCGTCTACATCCAGGGCGGCGGTTGCTCGGGCTTCCAGTACGGTTTCGAGTTCGACGAAAACCGCGCCGAGGACGATCTGGCGGTGGACACCGACGGTGTGACGCTGCTGGTGGATCCGCTGAGCCTGCAATACCTGATGGGCGCCGAAGTGGACTACAGCGAGAGTCTGCAGGGCGCACAGTTCGTCATCCGCAATCCCAACGCCAAGACCACCTGCGGCTGCGGCAGCAGTTTCAGCATGTGACCCCCGCTCACCCGTGGGCACCGATTCCAGCACCGCCTCCGCGTTGACCGGTTTCGCCTTCGCGGGCGAGCCGCTGGATCGCGCCGACAAGCTGCGCGACGACCCCGACACCCTCTTCCGCCTGTGGCCGGGCGCACGCGTGATCGTGCTGACGCGCGAGGGCGAGGCGTTCGCCGATGCGAGCGGGCAACTGGCGGCGCCTTCCGGCGAAGCGCTCGGCGGCGGTCCGGGCACCGCGATCTTCCTCGGCCTGCGCGGCGAGACGGCGTGGTTCGCGGTCGAGGCGGACAGCGTGCCGTTCGAGGCGGCGCAGCGCGTGGACCTGCGCCGCGCGGCGGCGGTCTGGCCGGCGTTCGAGGCCGGTGTGTTCGCGCTGGCGCGGGCGATGTTCTACTGGCGTTCGCGCAACCGCTACTGCGGCCTGTGCGGCGGCGAGGTGGAGTTCCGCCGCGCCGGTTACCAAGGCCGGTGCCTGCAATGCGATGCGGACCATTACCCGCGCGTGGACCCGGCGGTCATCGTCGCGGTCAGCGATGGCGAACGCCTGCTGCTGGGCCGGCAATCGTCCTGGCCGGCGCGCCGCTATTCGGTGATCGCCACCTTTCTTCGAACCCGGTGAAACGCTGGAGCAGACGGTGGCGCGCGAAGTGCTGGAGGAAACCGGCGTGCGCGTGCGCGGCTGCCGCTACCTGGGCGCGCAACCGTAGGTGGTTTACGGCGCGTTGATGCTCGGTTTCGCCGCCGACGCCTAGCCGGACGTGCCACAGGTGGACGACGAACTGGAAGACGCGCGCTGGTTCACCTTCGATGAAATCGACGCGGCCCGCGACCGCCGCGAAGGCGATGGCGACGAGGGCCTGCTGCTGTCGCCGCGGATCTCCATCGCGCGCTCGCTGATCGATCACTGGCATGCCGGGATGCTCGCGCGCCGGCGGGGCTGAGCGGCTGTTCTAAATCCTTCCACCGCAATCGCTTCTCAACGGCCGATGGCTGGTCAAGGGGGCTGTTGCAAGGCACCTACTCTACGGAAACCCGGCTTTTCCTACCCCTTGACCAGCCATTCGGCTGTTGAAAGCGCAAAAGGGGGACCGAGGGGGATTTGCTCCAGGCGCAGCCCGGCAGCGCCCCAGACCCGACATTAACGAAGCGGCAGGCTAGAATCCCGGGGAAGGAGGAACCGCATGTCCATCACCCTGGTCGCCGTGGTCGTCGCGCTGGTACTCGGGCACGTCGCGCCGTCACTGGTCACGTCGGTCCGTCAGTTTAATGGTACGGACACTGGCTGCGCTGGCTCGACGAACGCTTCCCCGGCGACGGTTTCTGGCGCGGCCGCTACGGCATCGCGCTGGCGCTGGTGCCGCCGCTGCTGCTGGTCGGGTTGTTCCAGTGGGTGTTGCACGAGCCGCTGTTGGGCCTGGTCGGGCTGTTGTTCTCTGTGCTGGTGCTGGTCTACGCGTGGGGTCCGCGCGATCTCGACGTGGACGTGGAAGCGATCATCGATGCGCACGAGCCGGCCGCGCGGCGCGAGGCGATTGCCCGCCTGTGGCCGGATGGCGAGACCGTGGCCGCCGATGGCCCGGCCTTGGTGGAAGCCGTGTTCCGCAACGCGCTGCGGCGCTGGTTCGGCGTGCTGTTCTGGTTCCTGTTGCTCGGGCCGATCGGCGCGCTGCTGTAAAGGGTGGTCGCACTGACCGCCGAAGGCGAGTTCCAGCGCGCGCTGCCGCACGACACCCGCGAGGGCGCGCGCGCGCTGCTGTCGGTGCTGGAGTGGCCGGTCGCCCAGTTGATGACCCTGGCGATGGCGCTGGTCGGCAACTTCGACACGGTTTTCCATGCCTGGCGCGAGGCGCACGGCAACAGCCTGCAATTGCGGACCGGATTCCTCGGCCACGCCGCGCGCGCCAGCGTGCGCAGCGAACTGGCGGAGGAAGCCGAGGACTATGCGGAGGAAGGCATGGTCCAGGCCATGCGCGAACTGCCGGAACTGCGCGACGCCATGAGCCTGGTCTGGCGCATCCTGCTGGTCTGGATGGCGGTGCTGGCCGTATTCGTCATCGGCGGCTGGGTCAGCTAAGCCCGTAGGAGCGACGTCAGTCGCGACCGTGATCCCGACCGCAACACCGGTCGAAAAACAATCCGTGTGGGAGCGACGTCAGTCGCGATATCCCGAAGGCATCGGGATGTCACGGCGGCGCGTGGCAGAGGCGCTTCGGGTTCGAAGCTTCGCGACTTACGTCGCTCCCACAAGCAGACGCCTTCGGCTGATCAGGATTGCAGCTTGAAGTCACGGTCGCGACTGGCGTCGCTCCTGCATGGGGAGAAGGATCAGCCCGGAGCCAGCAGGGTGAAGGGATACCAGGGCAGGTTGCGGGCCACCCAGTAAACCGGCAGCACCACCAGCCACAGCTTCGGTTCCATGATCACGCGCATCAGCGGTTCCAGCGCGCGTGGCCGCCAGCCCTGCGAGTGGGCGACCAGCAGCGGCACCATCGGCAGCACCAGCATCGCCAGCGGATTCATGCCGAAGGCGCGGACGATGTCGCCGTGCACCAGCGCGTGCAGCGCGCGGGTCAGGCCGCAGCCGATGCAGTAGAAGCCGGTCAGCTCGCGGAAGATGCAGGGCAGGAACGGATTGCCCTCGACGTTCGGATCGAAATGCAGGAGCAGCCAGACGCCGGCGGGGATCAGCAGCGCGATCCCCGCCAGCGCGGTCCATTGCAGCGGTTTCAGGGCAATGGACACCGGAACTTACTGCTGTTGCTGCTGGATCTGTTCCATCATCTGCATGTACTGCTCCATCCCGCCGGTGGCAATGACGTAGATGTTGATCAGCAGGCCGATGATGGCCAGCGCGGTGGCGACCCAGCACCAGGTCTTGGCGTTGTTGGAAGCACGGCGCGCGCCTTCCAGGTCGCCCTGGTTCAACTTGCTGTTGACCTGGCTGGAGAACACGATGGCGACGATGCCGACCAGGCCCAGCGGGCAGCACAGGCAGGTCGCCAGCACGGTCGAGATGATCGACCAGGCCAGATGGTTGGGGATGTTGGCGGGAGCCTGTTGCGGCAACGGGGGAACGGCACTCATCGGAGTCTCCTTGCAGTGATGAAGCGGGGTGGTCGGCCCCTAGTCTAACGTCTGCAACGTGATTCGTATGACTGTCGATCGCGCCGGGGCGGTTGCCGGGTCAGGCGGCGTCGCCGCGCAGCCCGCGCACGGTGGCCTCCAGGCTTTCCGCGGTCGCGGTCGCGCCGTCCACCGGCGGGGCGGCCACCACGTCCACGTGGGCGCGGAAACGGCGCGGCACCCGCATCCGGCCGAGCCGGCTGTCGCGGCGGCTCCACATGCTGCTCCACATGCCCTTCAGCGCCATCGGCACCACCGGCACCGGCCGCTGTTCCAGGATCTTCTCCACCCCCGACTTGAACGGCGCGATGTCGCCGTCGCGGGTGAGCGCGCCCTCGGGGAAGATGCCGACAATCTCGCCTTCGGCCAGGGCCTGATCGATTTCCTCGAACGCGCGCCGCATCAGCTCCGGATTTTCCTTGGCACCGGCGATCGGGATGGCCTTGGCGGTGCGGAAGATCCAGCTCATCACCGGGATGTTGAAGATCTTGTAGTACATCACGAAGCGCACCGGCCGCGGGATGCTGGCCGCCAGCAGCAGCGCGTCCATGTAGCTGACGTGGTTGCAGACCAGCAGCGCCGGGCCTTCGTCGGGCACATGCTTCTCGATGCCCTGCAGGCGCAGCCGGTACAGGAAGCGCACCAGCACCCAGCTCAGGAAGCGCATCAGGAATTCGGGCACCAGGGTGAAGATCCAGATCGCCACCAGCGCGTTGGCGATCGCCAGCACCAGGAAGACCTGCGGGATGGTCAGCCCCGGCAGTGGGATGCGGATGCCACCCAGCGCCAGTTCCTTCATCTGCAGGGCGATGCCCAGCACCGCCGCCAGCACGATGTAACCGGCGTTCTGGATGTTCATGCCGGCGATGGCCCGGGCCAGTTCCTGCCTCGGCGTGCGGCTCTGGATCAGCGCGAACAGCGGCACCACGAAGAAGCCGGTGAACAGGCCGATGCCGATCAGGTCGATGACGATGCGCCAGCTGCCGGGCTGTTGCAGGAACGCCGACACCGAAAGACCGGCGACCGGCGCCACGCCGCTGCGGGCGAAGTACAGATCCAGCAGGAACGCGCTCATGCCGAACGCGCCCAGCGGCACCAGGCCAATTTCCACGGTCCGTGCCGACAGCCGCTCGCACAGCAGCGAGCCCACACCGGTACCAATCGAGAACAGCGCCAGCGGGAATACGTACCAGGTGCCGATGCCCAAGTTCAGATCGGCGTAGGTGGGAATGTTGCCGGTCAGCACGGTGCCGAAGAACCAGAACCAGGACACGCCCAGCACCGAGTTGCGCACCGCGACCTGTTTCTTGGCCAGGCGCAGCACCGCGCGCGATTCGGTCAGCGGGTTCCAGTTGATTTTCAACTCCGGCGCGCCCGCGTCGGCGCGCGGAATCAGCCGGCTGACCAGGTTGCCGGTGATGGCGAGCAGGATGATGGCGACCGCGGCGACGGTCGGGCCGTGGCTGCCGGCGAGGTTGAAGATCAGGCCGCCGAAGATCATGCCGATCAGGATCGACAGCGAGGTGCCCATCTCGACCAGGCCGTTGCCGCCGGTCAGTTCCTCGGGTTTGAGCACGGAGGGCAGGATGGAGTACTTGACCGGACCGAACAGCGTGGATTGCAGGCCGGTGCAGAACAGCGCGGTCAGCAGGACGATCAGATCCTGGGTGAGGAAACCGATCGCGGCCAGCGACATGATCACGATTTCCATCGTGGTCGTGATCCGGATCAGCTTCGACTTCTCCAGCTTCTCCGCGATCTGGCCGGCGGTGGCCGAGAACAGGAAGTAGGGCAGGATGAAGATGGCCGGCGCCAGATTGGTGTACAGCGTCTTGTCCTGCGGACTGACGCTCATGAAGCCCAGCAGGCCGATGATGGCCTGGCGATAGACATTGTCGTTGAAGGCGCCCAGCGACTGGACCAGGAAGAACGGCAGGAAGCGCCGCTGTTTCAACAAGGCGAACTGGCTGTGGCTGGACATGCGCCCTCCGTGGGTTGCCGCGCAGCCTAGCAGAACGATGGGGTCATCCGGTTTACCGCCCGGCTTTCCGAGGGGCTTGGGAAAGGTGCCTCGGGGCTTCCCGCGCAAATCCCCCGTCACCCGCTGCGCGGGTGCCCGCCCCCTTTTTCAAAGGGGGCTGTTGGAGCTCACAACTCTGACGGAAAGACCATCCCGATGCGGGGAAATATCCAGGATGTCT
>OFCY01000009.1_pt1 | contig 54565 bp, 55 predicted proteins | sample 1520981 | NCBI WGS metagenome assembly OFCY01 (sample SAMEA2532533, study PRJEB24079) | metagenome
CATGACGTGGCTGTAGCGTTCGATGACGAACTGCTCGCCGACCTGCACGGTCCCCGCCTCGGAGACCCGACCGGCATCGTTGCGGCCGAGGTCAATCAGCATTAAGTGTTCGGCGCGCTCCTTGGGATCGGCCAGCAGCTCGGCTTCCAGCGCCAGATCCTCGTCGTGGGTGCGGCCACGTGGACGGGTGCCGGCGATCGGACGCACGGTGACTTCGCCGTCCTGCAGGCGCACCAGGATTTCCGGCGACGAACCGACCACCTGGACGTCGCCCACATCGAGGAAATACATGTAGGGCGACGGATTCAGCGCACGCAGGGCGCGGTACACGTCCACCGGACGCGCGCTGAACGGTACGCTTAAGCGTGCGAGAGCACCACCTGGAAGATGTCGCCGGCGCGGATGTAGTCCTTGGACTTTTCCACCGCGGCGATGAAGCCCTCGCGGGTGAAGCCGGAGACGAAGTGGCTTTCGTCCAGCACATCGCGGGTGATGGGCGCCGGATAGCCCGCGCCGGGCTGGCGCAGCTTGGCGGTCAGCGCGTCAAGGCGCGCCTGCGCGCCTTCCCAGGCGCCGTCCTCGCGCGGATCGGCGTGCACGATCAGGTACAGGCGCCCCTTGAGGTTGTCGAACACCGCAAGTTCTTCCGACAGCATCAGCAGGATGTCCGGGGTATCGAGTTCGTCGGGCTTGTCGCCGCCGCTCAGACGCGGCTCGATATAGCCGATGCACTCGAAACCGAACCAGCCCACGAGCCCGCCGGTGAAACCGGGCAGCCCTTCCAGTCGCGGCACGGTATGCGCGGCGCGCAGGGACTCGACCTCGGCGAAAGGGTCGGCCACTTCGCGGCGTTCCAAGAGTTTGCCGCGTTCGCGGATTTCCAGCGTGTGCCCGCGGAAGCTGATCACCCGCCGCGCCGGCAGGCCGATGATCGAATAGCGGCCGAAACGCTCGCCGCCTTCCACCGATTCGAACAGGTAGGTATGCGGGGCGTCGGCGAGTTTCAGGTAGACCGAGAGCGGCGTGTCCAGGTCGGACAGCACTTCGCGGACAACGGGAATGCGGGTGTGACCTTCAGCGGCGTGGCGCTGGAACTGCTCGAGCGAAATCAAGACGGCTTTCCTTCCGGGACGCGGGGGCATGGCAGACGACGGCAACGGGCCACCATCGCCAGCAGCGGCGTGCGGAAGAAACGGAAAGCGGGGTCGTCTGGCTGAACACGGGGCTACTCTACCCGATGGCCGGGCCGGTGGGCCAGTCCTTGGGGTCGTGGATCACCGGGCGGAATGAGTCCCCGCCTGCGCGGGAACAGCGTTCAAGCACTTCTGACCTCCCTTCCGGCGAAGTCCGGATAGGGTCGAGGGGCCGGATCAGCCGTGCGTCGTCAGCAGCGGACAATCCGGCGGCAGGTGCATGCGCAGGCGGCCCGGGATGCAGCTGATGCGGAAATGCCGGGAACGCACCGGTTCGCCGTCGAGGTTGAGGGTGAGCGGCTCGACCGCCGACAACTCGACCCATGGCAGGCGCGCATGCGTGGCGATCCGCTCCAGCGCCTCGCGCTTGCCCTGGGTCAGCAGGGTGCCCACGGTCGCGCCCACTTCGCCGTCGAGCGTGGGCACGATGGTCAGATCGAGTTGTCCGTCGTTGGCCAGGGCGTCCGGACACAGCGCCTGTCCGCCGCCGGCCTGCCGCCCGTTGCCGATGCCCAGCGCGATGAACTCGCCGCTCCAGGCGAACTCCGGGCCGCGCAGTTCCGCCACGATTGGATCGATGCGGCCAAGACGGGCGATGCCGGTGACCAGGTAGGCCAGTCCGCCCAGCACTTTCTTCAGTCCCTCGTCGGTTTCCACGGTCACATCCGTGCCGAACCCGCCGCTGGCCAGGTTGGCGCACCAGTGCACCTCATCGCCGGCGTCGATTCTCAGCAGATCGATCGCCACCGCGGGTCCGGCAGCCGCCAACCCCAGCGCGTCTGCGGGTTCCGGCGGAATGCCGGCCGCCATGGCGAAATCGTTGGCCGTGCCCAGCGGCACCAGGGCCAGCGTGGGGAGTGCGTCGGCGGTTTCCTCGCGATGGGCCAGGGCGGTCGCCACTTCGCTGAGGGTTCCATCGCCGCCTGCGGCGACCAGCGTGTCCACGCCTTCGGCGATTGCTTCGGATACATGGCGTTCGGCATCGCCGGCTTCCCAGGTCACACGTACTTCCAGCGTGATCCCGCGTTCACGCCAGTGCGCGACCGCCGCGCGCAGGGCATCGTCACCCGCCGCTTTGCCATTGAGGATGAGACGCCAGTGCGCTGTCTGCATGAACGAGGATGAAGAAGAGGATGGCAAACGCTAGCAGGTCGCGCATGCCGGCAGGTTAACGCGCGGGGGCATGAAGGATGCGGAACGCCCGCTCCGGCCGCCATCACGGGCGGTCGTGGTGGCGGCCGGTTGTCATCCGGATGTCATCCAGCGCCCGTAGCATGGAAAGTCATAGCAGGGACGACGGGCGGAGGCAGGATCAGCCTCCAATTTTCCGGGAAGGCGGTGGCCGTTGGCCGCCGCCTTTCCTTTTTCCGGGATTTGCGCGTAGAGCCGAGCTTGCTCGGCTGCTCTTCTCACGGAATCAACCCGAACAGCGGAGCAAGCTCCGCTCTACTCAACGCGCGGCGGCGACGGCTTCGCGCATGCGGCGGATGACATCGGCGTAATCCGGCGCGTTGAAGATCGCCGAGCCGGCGACGAAGGTGTCGGCGCCCGCGGCGGCGATTTCACCGATGTTGTCGGCCTTCACGCCACCATCGATTTCCAGCCGGATGGCCTTGCCGGAGGCGTCAATCTTTTCCCGCACGGCGCGCAGCTTGTCGAGTGCGGAAGGAATGAACGCCTGGCCGCCGAAACCGGGATTCACCGACATCAGCAGGACCAGATCCAGATCCGCCAGCACCCAGTCCAGCACGTCCACCGGCGTGGCCGGATTGAGCACCAGCCCGGCCTTGCAGCCGTGAGACTTGATCAACTGGACGGTGCGATGGACATGGCGCGAGGCTTCCGGATGGAAGCTGATGATGCTGGCGCCTGCCTCGGCGAAGTCCGGAATGATCCGATCCACCGGTTCCACCATCAGGTGCACGTCGATCGGCGCGGTGACGCCGTGCTTGCGCAGCGCCTGGCAGACCATCGGGCCGATGGTGAGGTTGGGGACGTAGTGGTTGTCCATCACGTCGAAATGGACCCAGTCGGCGCCCGCGGCGATCACGTTGTCGACTTCCTCGCCCAGCCTGGCGAAGTTGGCGGACAGGATGGAGGGGGCAATCAGGCAGTCGGACATGGGGCTCTCGTCGGGTGGATGCGGCGGGAAGACGCCTGGGCGGTCAGCGCCGGCGCAGGGTCTTGATGCGGTCGTAGGCGGCGTTGATTTCGCCGGCCTTGCGCTCGGCCTGCCGGCGCAGTTCCTCGGCGGCGCCGGCGTACTTGTCGGGGTGGTACTGGGAAATCAGCCGACGGTAGGCCTGGTCGATCTCGGCGTCGGTGGCGTCGCTGGTGAGGTTGAACACCCGGTAGGGGTTGTCCCGGGACAGCTTGAACCAGTCCTCGTCGAAGGCGTGGCCGATCAGCAGGCCGATCAGGCCGCCCACCGGGTGCCTCATCAGTAGCCAGCCGGCGATGAATCCGAGCAATTTCCCGTACCAGCGCTTCATCCGGGTGGGGTTTCCCTGAAATTGGCGGCCATTTTACGGCACAGCGGCCCGGCATCGCCGTACACTACGCGGCCCGGCCGGGTCCCGGGCACGCCCAGGCGGCTTGCGGGACACGGGAGCGGGGGAGGACTTCGGGCGCGCCGCGCGCGCCCTTCCGACCGAAATCCGGACTCCCCGAGGAGTATTTGTGCCGACGACGTTGCTTCAATCCGATCTGCCCGGCCTGCCGTTGCGCCACCGCGGCAAGGTCCGCGATGTGTTCGACATCCCCCGCGAGCGCCTGCCCGCCGACGCGCCACCCGGCGACTACCTGCTGATGGTCGCCACCGATCGCCTCAGCGCGTTCGATGTGGTGCTGCCGGATCCGATTCCCGGCAAGGGCGAGATGCTCTGCCAGATCTCCAACTTCTGGTTCGCCAAGACCGCCCACCTGCTGCCCAACCACCTGACCGGCATCGATGTGGCCCGCGTGCTGCCCGACGGCGTGGATCCGGCGCTGTATGCCAAGCGCGCGGTGGTGACCCGCAGGCTCAAGCCGGTGCCGGTGGAAGCCATCGCCCGCGGCTACCTGATCGGCAGCGGCTGGAAGGACTACCAGCGCACCGGCAAGGTCAGCGGCATCGAGCTGCCCGACGGCCTGCGCCAGGCCGAGCGTCTGGCCGAACCGATCTTCACGCCCTCCACCAAGGCGGCGGTCGGCGACCACGACGAGAACATCGACTTCGACGCCATGGTCAAGACCGTGGGCGCGGAACTGGCCGAGCGCGTGCGCGACGCCACCCTGCGCATCTACCGCCATGCCGCCGAATACGCGGCCGAGCGCGGCATCCTGCTGGCCGACACCAAGTTCGAGTTCGGCACCGACGCCGACGGCCGCCTGTACATCATGGACGAGATGCTGACTCCCGATTCCTCGCGCTACTGGCCGGCGGATCAATACGAAGTCGGCACCAGCCCGCCGAGCTACGACAAGCAGTTCGTGCGCGACTACCTGGAAACGCTGGACTGGAACAAGACCGCACCGGGTCCGCATCTGCCCGCCGAGGTCATCGAACGCACCCGCGCCAAGTACGCCGAAGCGCTGCTGCGGTTGGCTGATCTGCGGTTGGATTGATCCCGGGGCGGGAGCTCGCGGCCGGAGGCCGCTCCTACGGGATACGGGAGTGCGCCACCGGCGGGTCGGGTGGCGTTCACCGCGGCGTGGGCTAGCATCGCCATCCCGTGCTGTCCGCACGTCGCCGGCCTCGTCCATGAATCCGGGTTACCTGTATCTGGCCATTGCCATCGTGGCCGAGGTGGTCGCCACCAGCGCGTTGAAATCGGCGGCCGGCTTCACCCGGCTCGGGCCCTCGCTGATCGTGGCGGCCGGCTACGGCATCGCCTTCTATTGCCTGTCGCTGGTGATGAAGACCGTCCCGATCGGCGTCGCCTATGCGATCTGGTCCGGGGCGGGCATCGTGCTGATCGCCCTGATCGGCTGGCTGGTGCTCAAGCAGAGCCTGGACCTGCCGGCCGTGCTCGGCATGGGCCTGATCGTGGCCGGGGTGGCGGTGATCCAGCTGTTCTCGCGCGTATCCGGCCATTGAACCCCGGCGCCGGCCCGGGCGCAGCGCGCGCCGGCCACGCCTGCGCTATGCTCCATACCCTGCCGCATCGGCATCCTCGGGAGGGATGAATGAACGCGACCGCGCAACGCCCGGTGGACCGCTGGTTCGCCAGCTATTCCGGCGACCACCAGAACGTCACCAACCAGAAGATCCACATCTTCGCCGTCCCCGCCATCCTGTGGACGGTCATCGCCCTGCTGTGGTGCATCCCGGTGTTCGGCACCTGGATGAAATCCGGCATCTGGGCGGCGCTGGCGATGTTCGGTGCCTGGATGTTCTACAACCGGATGTCGCGGCCGCTGGGCCTGGGCATGCTGGCGATCTTCGTGGCGATGGCCTGGCTGACCCGCTGGCTGGAAGGCGTGCTGGGCGTGGCCAATCTGTTCTGGCTGGCGCTGGGGGTGTTCGTGATCGCCTGGATCGCGCAGTTCATCGGGCACAAGATCGAGGGCCGCAAGCCGAGCTTCCTCACCGATCTCACCTACCTGCTGATCGGGCCGGCCTGGGTGCTGGCCAAGTTCTACCGGGTGATGGGCTGGCGCTACTGAGCGCGACGCCCGGCGCTCACGGCGGCAACATGCCGGCGTCCGGCCTGAAGGCACGCGGCGCGTAACCGAAATCGCGCTGTGCCGGTCCGGCGTCGAACACCAGGTCCTCGCGCATCCGCGCCACCGCCGCGCCACTCAATCCCTGCAGGCGCCCGCTCCACCGCGCCGTCGCGACCGCGAGCGCGAACACCGGCGACGGCAGCACGATCAACCGTGGCGCGGGCCGCAGCGCCGCCAGCGTCCTGCGCACCATCTCGCGATACGCCAGCGTCTCGCCTCCCGGCAGCGCGTAGGCGCGTCCGTGCGTCGCCGGCGCGTCCACCACCGCCTGCGCCGCCGCGGCCAGATCCGCCACATGGACCGGTTGGCGCCGGCCGCGCGCGTTGGCCGGCAGCACGAAGAAACCGCTGCGGCGCGCCATCGCCGCGATCCGCGACAGGGTCTGATCGCTGCCGGCGCCGTACACCAGGGTGGGACGCAGCAGCGTGGCCTGCGCATCGCGTGCCTGCGCGGTGGCGAATACCCGCGCTTCGGCGTCGCGCAGGCGTCCGGCCAGATCGCGCTCGCCGGCATCCGCCGACGCCTGCTTGGTTTCCACGCTGGTCGATCCGAACGCCACCACCCGCGGACAGGCGAGCGCCGCGTCGGCATACCAACGGGAAAACCGATCCAGCGGTCCGGTGCTGAAAATCGCATCGACGCGATCCGGAAGCGACGGCATGTCATCGAACTCGCCTTGCAGCCAATGCACGCCGTCGTCCGTCGCCTGCGCTTGCCGCGACACCGCCAGGATCCGCCAGCCATCGGCGCGCAGGCGCGCCAGCAGCGCCCGTCCGATCTGGCCGGTGCCGCCGAAAACCAGGGCGTTGCGGGGGGGGCTGGGGGCATGGGAAGCGCGTTTCCTTGTGATGAACGGGATTGCCGCCATTGGCCGCGATCGGCCGCACAGCATAGCGAAGCCGCGATTCCACGTGCATTGCCCTGTTAAACTCGGGTCAACACCCGCCATCGAAGTCCGACGAGTGTCCGCATCTCTCGACCTGCTCCTGTGCCTGCCGTTCCTGATCGCCCTGCTCATCGCACTGTGGCGACCCAAGTCACGCAGCATGGCGGCATGGCTGGCCGGCGCGGCGCCACTGCTGGGCCTGGGCCTGCTGGCGACGATGACGCCGGAGATCCTGCAAGGCGGCATCGTGCGCGCCGAGCATCCCTGGATTCCCCAGATCGGCCTCGCCTTCGGCCTGCGCCTGGACGGCCTGGCCTGGACCTTCGCCGGACTGGTGCTGGCGATTGGCGCGCTGGTGGTGATGTACGCGCATTACTACCTGAGTCCACGCGATTCGGCGGTGCGCCTGTATGCGTACCTGCTGCTGTTCATGGGATCCATGCTCGGCGTGGTGCTGGCCGGGAACCTGATCCTGCTGCTGGTGTTCTGGGAGATGACCAGCATCAGTTCGTTCCTGCTGATCGGTTACTGGCACCAGCGCCAGGACGCCCGCGAAGGCGCGCGCATGGCGCTGGCGATCACCGGCGGCGGTGGGCTGGCGCTGCTGGCCGGCGCGCTGCTGCTGGGCCATATCGTCGGCAGCTACCAGCTGGATGACGTGCTCGCCGCCGGACCGCAGATCCGCGCGCACGCGCTGTATCCGCTGACCCTGGTGTGGTGGTGCTGGGCGTGTTCACCAAGAGCGCGCAGTTTCCGTTCCACTTCTGGCTGCCGCACGCGATGGCCGCGCCGACGCCGGTCTCGGCCTACCTGCATTCGGCGACGATGGTGAAGGCCGGCGTGTTTATGCTGGCGCGCCTGCACCCCGCCCTGGCCGGCAGCGAGCTGTTCTTCTACCTGGTCAGCGCGATCGGTGCGGCGACGCTGCTGATCGGCGCCTGGCAGGCGATCTTCCAGCAGGACATCAAGGGCCTGCTGGCCTATTCGACCATCTCGCACCTGGGCCTGATCACGCTGCTGTTCGGTCTGTCCACGCCGATGGCGGTGGTCGCGGGCCTGTTCCACATCCTCAACCACGCGGTGTTCAAGGCGTCGCTTTTCATGGCCGCCGGCATCATCGATCACGAGACCGGCACCCGCGACATGCGCCGGCTCGGCGGCCTGCGCCGCTACCTGCCGTTCACCAGCGCGCTGGCGATCATCGCCAGCCTGGCGATGGCCGGCGTGCCGCTGCTCAACGGTTTCCTGTCCAAGGAAATGTTCTTCGCCGAGACGCTGGACATGAGCGACGCGCACGCGACCATGCGTTCGGCCATGAGCCTGGTCGCGGTGCTGGCCGGTATCTTCGGCGTCGCCTACAGCCTGCGCTTCATCCACGACACGTTCTTCGGCAAGGGCCCGCGCGCGCTGGAACACGAACCGCACGAGCCCGCGCGCTGGATGAAGATCCCGGTGGAGATCCTGGTGGTGCTGTGCCTGATCGTCGGCATCGTTCCGGCCTGGACCATCGCCCCGGTGCTGGAGGCGGCGGTGCGCGGCACCCTGGGCGCCGCCGCACCGAGCTACAGCCTGGCGGTCTGGCATGGCTTCAACCTGCCGCTGCTGATGAGCGTGGTCAGCCTGGTTGGTGGCGTGGCGCTGTACTTCGGCCTGCGCCGGTTGCTGGATCTGCACGCGATCGTCCGCCAATCGCTGGGGCGGCGCATCTTCCTGTTCAATGTCGAGGCGCTGTTCGCGCTGGCGCAGCGGCTGACCCGGCGCATCGCCAACGGCAGCCTGCAACGCAGCCTGGCCTGGCTGTGCTGGCGCGATCGCGTCGGACTGGCGCGTTCCTGTCCGGCGCGCTTCCATCGAATGGCGCGCGCCGCAACCGATGCCGCCGGCTGGGGCTGGGTGCTGTGGCTGGTGCTGGCGGCCTGCGCGATCACCTCGCTGCGCTGGTACCGGCAGCGCCTGGTAGTGCTGATCCTGCTGGGCGGCGCGGGACTGGCGGTCAGCCTGACCTTCGTGTTCCTGTCGGCGCCGGATCTGGCGCTGACCCAGTTGCTGGTGGAAATGGTCAGCCTGCCGCTGCTGCTGCTGGGCATGCATTACCTGCCGTTCCGCTCGCCGCCGGAGCGCAACGCGGCGCGGCGCTGGCGCGACATCGTGATCGCGCTGGTCGCCGGCACCGGCGTGGCGGTGCTGGCCTACGCGGCGATGACCCGGCCGGCCGGCGGCATCGGCGAGGAGATGCTGGCGCGCTCGCTGCCGGAAGCGTTCGGCCGCAACGTGGTCAACGTGATCCTGGTCGACTTCCGCGGCTTCGATACCTTCGGCGAGATCACCGTGTTCGGCATCGCCGCGCTGCTGGTGCATGCGTTGCTGCGGCGCGCGCGGATGGCGCCGGAGAAGATCATGCCCGGCCCACCGATTCCGCTGCCGGTGCCGGCGGATCTGGCCCAGATCATGTTCCCGCTGACGCTCACCGTCTCGTTCTTCCTGTTCCTGCGCGGGCACAACGCCCCCGGTGGCGGTTTCGTCGCCGGTCTGGTGCTGGCGGTGCCGCTGCTGATGCAGTACGTCATGCAAGGCGCCGCCTCGGTCGAGTCGCGCTTCGGTTTCGATTACGTGCGCTGCATCGGCGTGGGCCTGCTGGTGGCGGGGCTGGGCGGAGTCGCGCCGCTGCTGCTGGGGTATCCGTTCCTGACCAGCGGCCACGTGGTGTGGACGCTGCCGCTGATCGGCGATCTGGAACTGACCAGCGCGATGGTGTTCGACACCGGCGTCTACCTGGTGGTGTTCGGCGGCGCGATGCTGATTCTCTCGATGCTGGGCACGATCAAGCCCTCGCGCACGCGCGAGGCGCGCGACGGCGTCATCGATCTCGACCAACGCTCACTCCGGACCGGCGAGGTGGAACGCTGATGGAACTCGCCCTGGCCAGCGCGATCGGCCTGCTCACCGCCTCCGGTGTGTACCTGCTGCTGCGCGCGCGCACTTTCGACGTCATCCTCGGGATGACCCTGCTCTCCTACGCCACCAACCTGCTGATCTTCACCGGCGGTCGGGTGGTGGCCGGCAAGCCGCCGGTGCTGCGCGACGGCGTGGCCACCACCCTCGCCTACTACACCGACCCGCTGCCGCAGGCGCTGGTGCTGACCGCGATCGTGATCGCGTTCGCGATGACCGCGGTCAGCATCGTGCTGGCGATCCGCAGCCGCGCCGACAACGGCAGCGATCACGTCGACGGCGCCGCCGGCGAACGTCTGCACGAGGCGCGCGTGGACAGCTATCACGAAGATCGGCGGAGGAAGGCATGAACCACCTGCCGCTGCTGCCGATCCTGATCCCGCTGTTCGCCGCGGCGCTGGCCCTGTTCGCCGAGCACCGCCGTTTCGGCATGGTGCCGCAACGGTTGATCGCCGGTGTCTCGCTGGCCGCGCAGGTGCTGGTGGCGGTGTGCCTGCTGCGCGCGGTCGCCGACGGCACGGTGCTGGTCTATCTGCTCGGCGACTGGCCGGCGCGGCTGGGCATCAGCCTGATGGTGGATCGCCTGTCGGCGATGATGGTGCTGGTGTCGGCGCTGCTGGCGGTGGCCTGCCTCTCACGCCGGTGCCGGCTGGGATCGGCGCGCGCCGCATTTCCACGCCTTCTTCCAGTTCCAGCTGATGGGCCTGAACGGCGCGTTCCTGACCGGCGATCTGTTCAACCTGTTCGTGTTCTTCGAAGTGCTGCTGATCGCCTCCTATGGACTGATGCTCAGCGGCGGGCGCGGCGATCGCATGCGCGCCGGTTTCCACTACGTCAGCGTCAACATCGCCGCCTCGACCCTGTTCCTGGTGGCGCTGGGCCTGCTGTACGCGCTGCTCGGCTCGCTCAACATGGCCGAGATGTCGACGAAGATCGCGCAGGCGCCGGCTGCCGATCAGCCGCTGATCCAGGCCGCCGCCGGCCTGCTGCTGCTGGTATTCTGCACCAAGGCGGCGCTGCTGCCGATGTACCTGTGGCTGCCGCAGACCTACACCCACGCGCCGGCCGCGGTCGCGGGACTGTTCGCGATCATGACCAAGGTCGGCCTGTACGCGGTGCTGCGGGTATGCCTGCTGCTGTTCGGCGCGTCGGCCGGCGCGCTGGCCGGATTCGCCTGGGACTGGCTGCTGCCGGCCGGCGTGATCACCCTGGCCCTGGCCTCGCTGGGAGTGATGGCGGCGGTCAGGCTGCGCGCACTGGCGGCCTACCTGGTGCTGGTGTCGGCGGCGACCTTGTTATGCCTTCGCGCTGGCCCGCGAAGGCACGATCGGTGCCGGACTCTACTACCTGGCGCACAGCACCTTTGCCGGCGCATCGCTGTTCCTGATCGCGGATCTGGTCCGGCGCCAGCGCGGCGCCGATGGCGATCGCGGGGATCGCGGACTGCCGGTGCCGTCCAAGACCCTGCCCGGCCTGATGTTCCTGATCGCGGCCGTGTCGCTGGCCGGTCTGCCGCCGCTGTCGGGTTTCATCGGCAAGCTGGTGCTGCTGATGGCGACGGTCGAACAGCGCTGGATCTGGGTGGCGCTGCTGGTGAGCAGTTTCCTGGTCCTGGTCGGCATGGCGCGCGCGGGCACGCGGCTGTTCTGGCGGGTGCCTCCGGGCGCCGAGGTTCCCGCGCCCTCGGGCACGATCGCGGCGCCGGCGCGCGCGCTGGAAACCGCCGCCACGGTGCTGCTGCTCGGCTACGGCGTGGCGATGGTGCTGGCCGCCGCTCCGATCCTGGATTACACGCGGGCCGCCGCCGCCCAGTTGTTGTCGCCGACCGACTATGTGGAACAGGTGCGCGCGCAGCTGCCGGCGATGAGGAAGCCCTGATGAAGCGCTGGATTCCTTCCTGGCCGCTGAGCCTGACGATCTTCTGCTTCTGGCTGCTGATGAACTCGGCGCTCAGCTGGGGGCACGTCGTGCTGGCGATGGTGCTGGCGGTCGTCATCCCGCTGTTCGCCGCGCGCCTGGATCGCGAGTTCGCCCGGATCGGCAGTCTGCGCCAGGTGCCGCGCATGCTGTGGGTGCTCGGCTGGGACATCGTCCGCTCCAACATCGAGGTCGCGCGTCGCGTGCTGGGGCCGGAGTCGGCGATCACGCCCGGCTTCGTCTGGGTGCCGCTGGACATCGCCAACATCCACGGCATCGCCGCGCTCACCAGCATCATCACCCTGACGCCCGGGACGCTGTCGGCGGTGCTGTCGGACGATCGCCGCCACCTGCTCGTGCACGTATTCGATCTGAAGGATCCCGAGGCGGTCATCGCCCAGATCAAGCATCGCTACGAAGCGCCCCTGATGGAGATATTCCCATGACGCCCGAATCCATCGTCGCCGTGGCCATCGTCGGCTCCATGCACGTGGTCGGCCTGGCCATGCTGCTGGCGCTGTGGCGCCTGCTGCGAGGACCGACCGTGCCGGACCGGATCCTCGCGCTGGACACCCTGTTCGTGGCTGGGATGTAGAACTGATGCTGTTCGGCATGCACCTGGACACACCGGTCTATTTCGAGGCCGCGCTGATCATCGCGATGCTGGGTTTCGTCGGCACCGTGGTGCTGAGCAAGTACATCCTGCGCCGGGACATCGTCGAATGAACCTGCTGATCGCCGTACTGATCGCCGCGCTGCTGATCGTCGGCAGCTTCTTCATCCTGGTCGGATCCTACGGACTGGCCAAGCTCTCGGATTTCTTCAAGCGCCTGCATGGCCCGACCAAGGCGAGCACCTTGGGCGTCGGTTGCGTCTTGCTGGCCTCGGTCGGCTACCACGCCTCGCTGGGACACGATCCGCAACCGCGCGAACTGCTTGTCACCGCGTTCCTGTTCATCACCGCGCCGATCAGCGCGCATCTGATGGCCAAGGCGGCGCTGTCGTTGAAGATGGCCACGCGTCCGCCCGAGCCAGGCCAGGCGGACACACGCGTCGAAGACGACAATGCCCGCGCCTGAAGCCGCTCAGGCCAGCAGCGCGATTTCCAGCACCACCCAGGCCACGAACGCCAGCGTCAGCAGCGCGCCCTCGCCGCGACTGATGCGCAGGTCGCCGCGCAGCATCGGCAGCAGGATCACCGCGAAGGCGATCGCCGCCGGCAGTTCCAGGCGGACGAAGGAGGTCGGCAGCGGCAGCGGGCGGAACACCGCCATGCCGCCCACCACCACCAGCAGGTTGAACAGGCTGGAGCCGATCACATGGCCGGCGACCATGTCGCCCTGCCCACGCCGCGCCGCCGCGATGGCGGCCGCCACTTCCGGCAACGCGGTGCCGATCGCCACTGGCAACAGGCCGGACAGCAGCGGCGTCAGGCCCAGTCCGGCGCCGAGGGTGGTCGCGGACTGGACGATGAACTTCGCACCGAAATACAGCAGCGCGATGGCGACGACCAGGCGCAGCAATGCCTGCCACCAGGCGACCGCGGGTCCGGCATAGGCGGCGACATCCGCGCGCACCGCTTCGTGCTCGCGCGCGCCGCGCGCCAGCAGGAAGGCGAACATGGCGACGAAGGCCAGCAGCAGCACGCCGCCTTCGATGCGCCCGATCACGCCGTCCAGGCCAAGCACGATCAGCGCCAGCGTGGCCGCCACCAACAGCAGCAGCAGCGGCGACAGCAGCCGCATCCGCACCACCAGCGGCGCGCACAGCGCGGCCAGGCCGAGGGTGAGGCCAAGGTTGGCGATGTTGCTGCCGACCGCGTTGCCGAGCGCCAGATCCTGCGCGCCGACCCAGACTGCGCGCGCGTTGACCGCCAGTTCCGGCAGCGAGGTGCCGAAGGCGATCAGCAGCAGGCCGGCGACGAAGGGCGAGGCCCCCAGGCGCTGCGCCAGCGCCGAGGCGCCCTTGACGATGGAATCACCCCCCAGTGCCAGCAGCACCAGGCCCAGCAGGAAAAAGCCCCATGCTTCCATCCGTGCGCCTCCTCGCGTCGATGGGCGATTCTATGCCCGCGCGGTGGCCGGCCACCAGCCAGCCGGCGGGCGGGCATCGCTCAGGAGCAGCCTTCCACGTAGTCGGCCTGCGGAGTCAGGCCGACCCGCCAGCGGGTGACCTTGCCGTCCGCGCCCACCTCGAACACCAGCTTGCTCGGTGCCACTCCGCTGGCGTCGATCGACAGGTAGCGCCCGCCCTCGACGTACTTGTGCGGCGTGGATTGCAGGCCGCCGCCGTAGAGCTTCTGCAACGCATCGGCCTGCATGCCGACCTTGCCGCCGCCGGGCGCGGTCTCCTTGTCGTTGCCGACGTCGTAGCGGACGAACTTGCCGTCCTCGATCATGAAGGCCAGTTCGTTGCCGTCCTTCGCCCACTTCGGCAGCAGGTAATGGCAGGTGCTGCCTTCGGAAGCCGGCAACGACTTGAGTTCGCCGCCCCAGGCGGCCTTGGCCTCGTCCTCGCTGCTGCCCAGTTTCATGTCGCCGAAACCAGCCAGGCCCGCCTGCGCCAGCACGGGCGGCGCGGCGGGGTCGGTGGCGGGCGGGGCCGTGGATTCGGCGGGAACGTTCGCGGCCGGCGGCGGCGCGGGGGCCGGCGCGTCCGCTTCGGCCGCTGGTGGAGCGGCCGGCGGCTTGCAGGCGGCCAGCGCGAGCGTCAGGGCGAAAGTCAGCAGGACCGGCTTGGGTGCGAACGTCATGGCGGCGGCTCCGTGGGAAAGCCGCAGCCTAGCGCGTCGCGGTGAAGCTGTCGCGAACGGATCAGTCCGGCTTGCGGAAGTGCTTCTGCAGTCCGGCCCAGCAGGCCAGGTAGTCGCGCTGGCGATGCACGGCCTCCAGCGCCTGCGCGGCGGGACGGATCACCGCGCGGGTCTCGAACATGAAGGCCATGGTGTCGCGGATGACGTCCGGCTTGCCCAGGTCCGCGGCGCTGGCCTTCTCGAAGGTGGCCGCGTCCGGACCATGCCCGGTCATGCAGTTGTGCAGTGACGCGCCACCCGGTGCGAAGCCTTCGGCCTTGGCGTCGTACACGCCGGTGATCAGGCCCATGAACTCGCTGGCGATGTTGCGGTGGAACCACGGCGGACGGAAGGTGTCCTGCGCCACCAGCCAGCGCGGCGGGAAGATCACGAAATCCAGGTTGGCGGTGCCGTGGGTGTCGCTGGGCGAGGTCAGCACGGTGAAGATCGATGGATCCGGGTGATCGAAGCTGATCGATCCGATGGTGTTGAAGTGACGCAGGTCGTAGCGGTACGGCGCGTAGTTGCCGTGCCAGCCGACCACGTCCAGCGGCGAATGGCCGATCGACGCGCGCCACAGGTGGCCCTGGAACTTGGCGACCAGTTCGAACTCGCCTTCCCGTTCTTCGTACGCCGCCTGCGGCGTTTCGAAATCGCGCGGATTGGCCAGGCCGTTGGCGCCGATCGGCCCCAGGTCGGGCAGGCGCAGCGCGGCGCCGAAGTTCTCGCACACGTAACCGCGCGACGGACCATCCGGCAGCTCGACGCGAAAGCGCACGCCGCGCGGAATCACCGCGATCTGCTGCGGCTCCACCTCGACCACGCCCAGTTCGGTGGCGATGTGCAACCGCCCCTGCTGCGGCACGATCAGCAGTTCGGCGTCTACCATCGTAGAAGAACCGGCCCTGCATCGAGCGGTTGGCTGCATACAGGTGAACGCCGACGCCATGCTGGCCGGCCGCCGAACCGTTGCCGGCCATGGTGTACAGGCCCTCGACGAAATCGGTGGACGCGTCCGGCAGCGGCAGCGGATTCCAGCGCAGCTGATCCGGGGTCACCGGCCCGGTGCCGAAATCATTGTGGAAGCGCAGCTGGTCGAACGCCTCGAAATTCGAATGCATCGCCGCCGGCCGGATCCGGTACAGCCAGCTGCGGCGGTTCTCGCTGCGTGGCGCGGTGAACGCCGTGCCCGAGAGCTGCTCGGCGTACAGGCCATGGGCCACCCGCTGCGGCGAGTTGCGTCCGATCGGCAGCGTGCCGGCCACGGCCTCGCTGGCGAAATGGTTGCCGAAACCGGTTTGGTAGCCGCTGCTCTTCATGGTGCCTGCCTGTGGCCGCGACGTCCGTCGCGGCGATGCCGATGACGCGATTCTGCCTGAACTGTGGAGCGGCGCCAGGCGCCGCCCGGTTCAGAGCACGCCGCGGCGCATCTGGTCGCGTTCGATGCTCTCGAACAGCGCCTGGAAGTTGCCTTCGCCGAAGCCTTCGTTGCCCTTGCGCTGGATGATCTCGAAGAAGATCGGGCCGATCGCGTTCTGGGTGAAGATCTGCAGCAGCTTGCGCTTGTGGGTTTCCGGATCGGCGTCGATCAGGATCTTGTTCCTGGCCAGCCGCGGCACGTCCTCGCCGTGATCCGGCACGCGCTGGTCGATCACGTCGAAGTAGGTGTCCGGGGTGTCGAGGAACTCCACGCCGGCCTCGCGCATGGCTTCCACCGTCTCGTAGATGTCGTCGGTGAAGCAGGCGATGTGCTGGATGCCCTCGCCCTTGTACGCGTCCAGGTATTCGTTGATCTGCGACTTCGGATCCGAGGATTCGTTGAGCGGAATGCGGACGATGCCGTCCGGCGCGGTCATCGCCTTGGACAGCAGGCCGGTCTTGGCGCCCTTGATGTCGAAGTAGCGGATCTCGCGGAAGTTGAACAGGCGTTCGTAGTAATCCGACCACTTGTCCATGTTGCCGAAGAACAGGTTGTGGGTCAGGTGATCGATGAAGGTCAGCCCGAACCCCTTCGGGTTCTGCTCGGCGCCCTGCACCGGCAGGTAGTCGCCGTCGTAGATGCTCCCGCTGCCGCCGTAGCGATCCACCAGGTACAGCATGCAGTCGCCGATGCCCTTGACCACCGGCGCGGACACCGCGCGGGTTTCCGGCTTGTGATCGATCGCCTCACCGCCATTGCCGATGACGGTGTCGAACACCTGTTCCGCCGGCTTGCTGAAGCGGATCGCGAAGCCGCAGGCGCAGGGGCCGTGCGCGCGGGCGAAATCGGCGGCGAACGAATCCGGGTCCTCGTTGACCAGGAAGTTCACCCCGCCCTGGCGGTACACGGTGATCGGACGGGTCCTGTGGCGCAGCACGGCGGTGAAAGGTGAGCCGGCGGAAGTAGTCGTGCAGGGCCTCGCCCTGGCCATCCGGGGCGCGAATTCGACGAATTCGAAGCCGTCGATACCCATCGGGTTCTCGAAGGTGGTGACCTGCATGCCAAGGTTGGGTTGTGCGTTCATGGAGCGCCTCGCTAGGCTTGCGGTGGGACAGCCTGCTTTATAGTTTCATCTGAAACTACTTGCAAGCTGCGCCGCGCCATTCCTTCCTGAACCGGTCTCATGAACGACCCCAATCCGACCCCCGATGCCCCTGCCACGCCGGCCCCGGCCGAACCGCACCCCCACGCCGTGCTGGAGCTGGAGCGTTTCCTGCCCTACCGCCTGAGCGTGCTGTCCAACCGGGTCAGCCAGACCATCGCCCACCTGTACGACCAGCGCTTCGGCCTGGCCATCACCGAGTGGCGGATCATGGCGGTGCTGGGCCGGTTCTCCGGGCTGTCCGCCGGCGAGGTCGCCGAACGCACCGCGATGGACAAGGTCGCGGTCAGCCGCGCGGTCGCCAAGTTGCTGGAGCGCGGCCTGATCATGCGCGACACCCACGGCGACGACCGCCGCCGCTCGGTGCTGGCGCTGTCGGAAGTCGGCTACTCGGTGTACGACGAAGTCGCGCCGATGACCCTGGAATGCGAGCGCCGCCTGCTGTCGGAACTGAGTCCGGAAGAAACCCGCCAGCTCAGCCAACTGATCGACAAGCTCTCCGATGGCGTCGCCCACATGACCGGCTCCACGCCGTGGAAGCAGCCCGAGTGACGAGTCGCATGGGCGCTGTCCTGCGGACATGAAACCCGCAGGCATGAAAAGCGCCATCGGCCGCCTTTTCTTCCCATCGATGCCGGCGACTTACTTCACGCCGTGCATCAGCTTCTGCACCAGCGGCGCGATCAGGAACAGCAGCACGCCGAAGCCGAGCAGCGTCCAGAAGCCGAAGGTGTAGCCGGACAGCGCCGAGCCGGGGTCATGCCGGTCTCGCCGCTGACGTGGCTGGCAAAGATGCCCGACAGGTTGTTGCCAATGCCGGTGGACAGGAACCAGCCGCCCATGCCGAAACCGACCAGGCGCACCGGGGCCAGCTTGGTCACCATCGACAGGCCGATCGGCGACAGGCACAGCTCGCCGATGGACTGGATCCAGTACACCGCGAACAGCGTCCAGAACGGAATCTTCAGGCTCTGCGGATCCATCAGGCTGGACAACGCGAACATCAGCAACAGGAACGCCAGGCCGTTGAAGATCAAGCCCAGGCCGAACTTGCGCGGGATCGACGGATTGGCGCGGCCCATCCTTGACCCACAGCCAGGCCATGATCGGCGCCAGGGTGACGATGGCAATCGAGTTGACCGACTGGAACCAGCCAACCGGGAAGATCCAGCCGCCGAAGTCGCGATTGACGATCTTGTCAGCGAGGAAGCTGAAGGAAATGGTGGCCTGCTCGAAGAAGCACCAGAACAGCACGTTGAAGGCGAAGATGATCAACATCGCGATCACCATGTCGCGTTGCTTGGGTCCGTTGCGAATGCCTTCGACCAGCAACAAGAGGGCCAGGCCAATGAACATCACGGTCAGGATCCATTGCAGCGAGTCCGCACCGAGATTCAGCAAGAAGTAGAAACCGGGAATCGCGGCGATCGTGCAAATGGCGGTGATCGCGAGGCGGGCGATGCTCTCGCCGCCAACCGGAGGCAGACCGATGCCCTTGAGCTGGGCGCGTCCGAACCAGAACCAGACCAGGCTGATCAGCATGCCGATGCCGGAGGTGATGAACACGACCTTGTAGGCCGGCATCGTATCGGTACCGAAGACCTTCTGCGCCAGCGCACCGGTCAGCAGCGGCGAGGCCATCGCACCGAGGTTGATGCCCATGTAGAACAGGGTGAAGCCGGAGTCACGACGTTCGTCGCCCACGGCGTAGAGCTTGCCCACCATGGTCGAGATGTTCGGCTTGAACAGGCCGTTGCCAGCGATGATGGTGGCCAGGCCGACCTTGAAGATGGTCGGGTCCGGCAGCGCAATCATGAACAGGCCCGCCGCCATGACCACCGCCCCCAGCAGGATCGAGCGCTGGTAACCGATGATCCGGTCCGCCACGTAGCCGCCGAAGATGGCGGCCGCGTACACCAGCGCCAGGTAGGCGCCGTAGACCTGGTTGGCCGGCGTCTCGCCGGTGCCGCTGCCGCCGTAGAACTGCGCCACGATGTACAGCACCAGCGCCCAGCGGATGCCGTAGAAGGCGAACCGCTCCCAAAATTCTGTCATGAACAGCATCCACAATGGGCGTGGATGGCCCAGGGCCTGCTGGAATTCCGGTATTGGTTGCGCCGGATTCTGTGTGTCGACGGCACCGCTCATGCGGTCTCCCCCTCGTTCGTTCAGGAATGAAAAATCCACGCGAAAGCCGCGCGGGACGGGGGAGAATTACCGACGCCCGCGGCTCCGTCAATGCCGTTTTTCCTGAATACGGGGGCCGACGGGCCGCCGGAAAGGCTGGAAAACCCGCGGATTTCCTTCAGTGGACCCCGCCCCGGCAAGGGCTCAGGGCGATGCCGGGCGGTCGCCGTCGATGGAGGTCCGGACCTCGAACAGTTCCGGGAAGAACGACAGTTCCAGCGCCTGCTTGGAGGAAGCCCACGCCGCTGGAACCGCCGGTGCCGCGCTTGAAGCCGATGATCCGCATCACCGTGCGCATGTGGCGGAAGCGCCAGAGCTGGAACTGCGATTCCAGATCCACCAGGTCCTCGCACAGCGAATACTCGCGCCAGTAGCGGTCGGTATCCTCGTAGATGCGCTCGAACACCGGCAACAGCGCCGAATCCGACACGTGCGGCTGGCGCCAGTCGCGTTCGCGATGTTCCTGCGGCACCGCGTGGCCGAAACGCGCCAGATAGCGCAGGAACTCGTCGTACAGGCTGGGCGCCTCCAGCATCTGCTGGAGTTGGGCCTGGCCTTCGGGATCGTGGGCGAACACCTTGAGCATCGCGGCATTCTTGTTGCCCAGCAGGAACTCGATGGTGCGGTACTGCAACGACTGGAAGCCCGAGGACGGGCCCAGCAGATCGCGGAAGCCCATGTATTCGGACGGGGTCAGCGTTTCCAGCACCGACCATTGCTCGGTCAGCTGGCGCAGCACCTGCTTGGCACGCGCCAGCACCTTGCGGGTCTGCCACACCTCGTCGCGCTGCAGGTGCACGGTGGCCGCGCGCAGCTCGTGGATCATCAGCTTCATCCACAGCTCGGAGACTTGGTGCTGGATGATGAACAGCAGCTCGTCGTGGTGGGCCGGATCGGACACCGGCTGCTGCGCCGCCAGCAAACGGTCCAGGCGCAGGTAGCCGCCGTAGGTCAGCCGGCCTTCCAGGTCGGTGTGGATGCCGGCTTCCAGCGCGCGTTCGTTCTTTTCTACGGACATCCGTCGACAGGCGTTGGCGCTGCGGACGCAGCGGGGGGCGCCAGCGTAACCGATACCGCCGGCCGCGCCCTTCCCGGCCGGCGGTTGTCTGCAAAAACCGGGACTTATGTCATCGCCATGCAATGCGCGGGCCGGACGCTTCCGCTACATTGCGCCAACCGGAGCCGGCCACGGCAGCATCGGCGGCGGCGCACGCATTCACGGTCAGGGAGAGTCTGTTGATGGGCATGCCTCGAAACCGCCGCACGGCGGTCTTGCTGTTTTCTTTCGCCACCCTGCTGCTTGCCGCCACGGCGCAGGCGCAGGTGGTGGTCAGCCAGGTCTACGGCGGCGGCGGCAACAGCGGCGCCACGCTGAAGAACGATTTCATCGAACTGCGCAATAACGGCGCCAGCGCGGTCAGCCTGGATGGATGGAGCGTGCAGTACGCCTCCTCCACCGGCACCACCTGGAGCCGCACCAACCTCTCCGGCAGCATCGCCCCGGGCGGCTACTACCTGATCCAGCAGGCGCAGGGCAGCGGCGGCACCGTCGATCTGCCGACGCCGGATGCGACCGGCACGCTCACCCTGTCCGGCACCGCCGGCAAGGTCGCGCTGAGCCGTGGCACCGCGGCGCTGTCCGGCGCCTGTCCGCTCACCGACGCCAACCTGGTGGACTTCGTCGGCTTCGGCAGCGCGGCCAACTGCTTCGAGGGCGCCGCCCCGACCGGTACGCTCAGCAACACCACCGCCGCGCTGCGCAACGGCGAAGGCAGCATCGACACCCAGAACAACGGCGCCGACTTCAGCGTCGGCACGCCCAATCCGCGCAACAGTGGCGCGGCCCCGCCGGATCCGCCGGTGGCCCGCACCATCGCCCAGATCCAGGGCAACGGGCTGGTCTCGGCCTACGTGCAGAAGCGGGTCATCACCGAAGGCGTGGTTACCGCGCTGAAGTTCAACAACGGCTTCTTCCTGCAGGCCGCCAACGACGACGGCGATCCGGCCACGTCCGAGGGCCTGTTCGTGTTCACCGGCAGCGCGCCGCCGGCGACCGCCGCGGTCGGCAACCGCGTGCGCGTGACCGGCACCGTGGCCGAGTTCGTGCCCGCTTCCAATCCGCACCAGTTGACCATCACCCAGATCACCGGCCCGACCGTGGAGGTGCTGGATACCGGCGTGGCGTTGCCGGCGGCGATCGAACTGGCAGCCGCCGATCTGGCGCCCGCCGCTCTGCCCGGCACGCTGGAACGTCTCGAAGGCATGCGCGTGAGCGTGGCCCGCGCGGTGGTGGTGGCGCCCTCGGGCGGCAGCATCGACGAGAACGACGCCACCGCCAGCAGCGACGGCGTGTTCCACGTGACCCTGCCCGACATCGCCCGTCCGTTCCGCGAACCCGGCATCGGCGTCATGGACGTCATCCCGATTCCGGCCGACAAGCATCCGCCGCGCTTCGACACCAACCAGGAACGCCTGATGGTGCGCAGCCGCGGGCAGATCGACGCGCAGCCGCTGTCGGTCGACACCGGCGCCGACGTGACCGGACTGTCCGGCGTGCTCGACTATTTCGCCGGCACCTGGGCGCTGCTGCCGGATCCGGCCACGCCGCCGGCGGCCAGCGGCGGCATGGCGCCGCGCGCGGTCCCGGATGCGCGTTACGACGAGGCGACCATCGGCAGCTTCAACCTGCTGCGCCTGTTCGACGACGTAGCCGATGGCAACGGCGCGGTCACCCTGACCCCGGCCGCGCTGGACAAGCGCCTGGCCAAGGCGGCGCTGGCGATCTGCGACTTCCTGAAGACGCCGGACATCCTCGGCGTGGTGGAAGTGGAGAACACCCGCGTGCTGCAGTTGCTGTCCGAGCGCATCGACGCCACCTGCGCCAGCCGCCCGGGCTATGTGCCCTATCTGCAGCCGGGCAACGACGTCGGCGGCATCAACGTCGGCTTCCTGGTCAGTTCCCGCGCCACCGCAGGCGGCTCGCCGCGGGTGGAAGTGCTGGAAGTGGCCCAGTTCGGCAAGAACACCACGCTCGCCAATCCCGACGGCAGCACCAGCCTGCTCAACGATCGTCCTCCGCTGCGGCTGCGCGCGCGCATCCACCAGGACGGTACCGTCGGCTATCCGGTCACCGTGATCGTCAACCACCTGCGTTCGCTCAACGACATGGACGACACCGCGCCGGGCAGCAACGGCTGGGCGACCGGCGGTGATCGCGTGCGGGCCAAGCGCGCCGCGCAGGCCGCCTACCTGGGCGGACTGGTGCAGCAGATGCAGCAGGCCGATCCGAACGAGAAGATCGTGCTGGTCGGCGACTTCAACGCGTTCGAGTTCAACGACGGCTACGTCGACGTGATGGGCATCGTGCGCGGCGACGCCGCGCCGGCCGACCAGGTGCTGACCTGGGCCGCCAGTCCGGTGACCACGCCGCTGATCGACGGTTCGCAGCTGATCGCCGATCCCGCGCAGCGCTACTCCTATGTCTTCGGCGGCAACGCGCAGACCCTGGATCACGTGCTGGTCAACGAGGCGCTGGTGCTGGGCGCGGACGTGCAGGTGGATCACGCGCGCATCAACGCCGACTTCGGCGTGGACAACTTCGGCGATGCCAGCGTGGCGCTGCGCTCCTCGGATCACGATCCGGTCCGCCTGGCCATCCGCGTGCCCGCCTTCGCCCGCGCCGATCTGTCGGCAACGGTGAGCGCGGATCGCACCAGCGCGGTGGTGGGCGACACCGTGTCCTACTCCGCCACCGTCCGCAACGCGGGTCCGGGCACGGCGACGCCGGCCGCGGTGGCCTTCGTGTTCGCCGCCGAAGTGACGCCGGTACTGGATACGGTGGCTTCCGGCTGGACCTGCCAGGCGCCGGAACTGTCCGGCGGCAGCACCCGGGTCACCTGCACGACGCCGTCGCTGGCGTCCGGCGCCGAGGCCGGCTTCAGCCTGCGGACCGTGGTGCCTGCCGGCGTGGCCGGTGGCGCGCTCGGCCTGGGCGTGTCGGCCAGTTCGCCGGTGCCGGATCCGGCCAATGCCGACAACACCGCCGCCGTGGCGTTCACTTACCCGCGCTGCCGCAGGCCGACCTGTCGGTACGCCTGCTCGGCGGCACGATGCCGTTCCGCCGCGGCGCCGTCGCCACCCTGCTGGTGCCGGTGCGCAACGCCGGCCCGGATGCGGCCGAACAGGTGAAAGTGGTGCTGGCCAGCAATGTCGAAGCGCGCCACGTCGCCGTCGCCGCGCCACGCGGCTGGTCCTGCGGTCGCGTGCTCGACACCGCCACCGGCTCGGCCGCGCAGTGCACGCGCTCGACCCCGATGGCCGCCGGCGCGACCCAGATGCTGGGCTTCGCCCTGGTGGTGCCGGGCCGTCCCAAGCGAGGCACGGTGTATGCGTTCACCGCCGACGTCAGCAGCTCGACGCACGATCCGGAAACGGGCAACAACCGCGCGCAATTGATCCGCTGATCGCGCGGCGGATGGAGGACAAGGGCGCGGCCATGCCGCGCCCTTGTCGTTTCCGGCATCCGGTTTTCGCGGCCGGTCCGGCGGCCGCGCCCCGCTCGTTTTCCGCTGTTTTCCGGAGCCGGAACCAGCGTCCGCATACCATCCACGCGTGCGCGTCAAGCCGGCATTTTCCGCGCAGGAACCGCCTGGTCCAACCTCCGGACAACTCGCCTGCCGGCACCGTATGGTCCCCGGCAAGCGCCCGCCGCCACTGGATTTCCCGGTACCCGCGCGGACCGTGCGGACCTGTGTTGTTGCAGCGCAGGAAGGCCGCCCGACTCCGGTTCCTTAACATCAGATCCTTCAACATTCGCCGCAACATCCGCAGAGTGACACCCGGCATGACCATCGCCGCAAAGTTCGAAATCGAGTTCCTCCAATACCTCGGCCCGGACGGCAAGCTCGTCCGCGACGACCTGCCCGAAGCCGGGCGCGACACCCAGCGCCTGCGCGAGCTGTTCAAGCAGATGCTGTTCGTGCGTACCTTTGACACCAAGGCCATCGCGCTGCAACGCACCGGCAAGCTGGGCACCTACGCCTCCTGCCTGGGCCATGAAGCCACCCACGTCGGCATCGGCGCCTCGATGAAGCCCGAGGACGTGTTCGCCCCCAGCTACCGCGAATACGGCGCGCAGTTCATGCGCGGCGTGCAACCGCGCGACGTGCTGATGTACTGGGGCGGCGACGAGCGCGGCAACGATTTCAAGATCGCCCGCCACGACTTCGCCTGGAGCGTGCCGATTTCCACCCAGTGCCTGCACGCCGCCGGCGCCGCGCTGGCGTTCAAGTTGCGCGGCCAGCCGCACCTGGCGGTCGCCACCTGCGGCGACGGCGGTTCGTCCAAGACCGATTTCTACGCCGCGCTGAATTCGGCCGGCGCCTACGAGCTGCCGCTGATCCTGTGCGTGGTCAACAACGGCTGGGCGATCTCGGTGCCGCGCAAGGCCCAGACCGGTGCGCAGACGCTGGCGCAGAAGGGCCTGGCCGGCGGCCTGCACTGCCTGCAGGTGGACGGCAACGATCTGATCGCCGTGCTGGAAGCGATGCGCCGCGCCGGCGAGCGCGCGCGCAAGGGCCAGGGCGGCACCGTGCTGGAATTCGTCACCTATCGCCTGTCCGATCACACCACCGCCGACGACGCCCGTCGCTACCGCGACGACGCCGAAGTGAAGGCGGCCTGGGAACGCGAGCCGATGACCCGCCTGCGCACCTGGCTGGTTGCCCAGGGCGTCTGGAACGACGCCGAAGAGGCCAGGTGGAAGGAGGAATGCGGCGCGCGCGTGGACGAGGAAGTGAACGCCTACCTCAACACCCCGGTGCAACCGGTCGAAGCGATGTTCGACTACCTGTACGCGGATCCGCCGCCGGAACTGCTGGCGCAACGGGCCGCCGCGCTCGCCGCGGAGGGCCGCTCATGAGCACCGTGATGGAAAACAAGACCACCGCCAACCACAAGGCGGCCGACACCGTGGCAGCGCCCACCGCGATCACCCTGATCGAAGCGATCACCCAGGCGCTGGCCTGGGAGATCGCGCATGACGACTCGGTCATCGTGCTGGGCGAGGACGTGGGCGTGAACGGCGGCGTGTTCCGCGCCACCGCCGGCCTGCAGCAGCGCTTCGGCGCCGATCGCATCCTCGACACCCCGCTGGATGAAACCACCATCGCCGGCCTCACCGTCGGCCTGGCCGTGCAGGGCATGAAGCCGGTCGCCGAAGCGCAGTTCGACGGCTTCGTCTACCCGATGGTCGATCACATCATCTGCCACGCCGCGCGCATGCGTTACCGCACCCGTGGCCGCCTGCACTGCCCGATGGTGCTGCGCGTGCCGTGGGGCGGCGGCATCCGCGCGCCGGAACACCACAGCGAGGCCAACGAAGCCATCTTCACCAACGTGCCCGGCCTGCGCGTGGTCCTGCCGTCCTCGCCGCAGCGCGCCTACACCCTCTGCTGGCGGCGATCCGGGATCCGGATCCGGTCATCTACATGGAGCCCAAGCGCATCTACCGCCAGTACAAGGAAGTGGTCGCCGACGACGGCGAGGCGCTGCCGCTGGAAGTGTGCTTCGTGCTGCGCGACGGCACCGACGTGACCCTGGTGACCTGGGGCGCGCAGGTAAAGGAAGCGCTGGAGGCCGCCGACAAGCTGGCCGCCGAAGGCATCAGCGCCGAGGTCATCGACGTGGCCACGCTGCGTCCGCTGGACTTCGACACCATCGCCGAGTCGGTGTCCAAGACCGGCCGCTGCGTGATCGTGCACGAGGCCCCGCGCACCGCCGGCTTCGGCGCCGAGATCGCCGCGCGCCTGGCCGAGCATTCGATGTACGACCTGCTCTCGCCGGTCGAACGCGTCACCGGCTACGACACCCACATCCCGCTGTTCCGCCTGGAGATGAAGTACCTGCCCAGCGTCGACAAGATCGTCGCCGCGGCCAAGCGCACCCTGGCCAACGGCTGATGAAGCGCGCGCGGGTCATCGCGACGCACCGCGCGCCGGATCGCCCGGCCATCCGGGTCGCCGCCGGCGATCCGGTGACACTGGGCGAACGCGACACCGACTGGCCGCAGTTCGTCTGGACCAGCCTGGCCAGCGGACTGGGCGGCTGGATTCCGGTCGCGCTGTTCGACGCCGAGCATGGCGCGGCCACCGCGACGGATGCGTACGACACGCGCGAACTGGATGCGGAGAAGGGCGAAATCCTCACCCTGCACCACGAGATGGCGGACTGGTGGTGGGCCGAGAACGCACTCGGCCGCACCGGCTGGATCCCCGCGCGCAACCTGGAACCTTTCCAAGCAACACCTGCACAAGAGAAATCCGAATGAGCGACAGCAAGACCTTCAATCTTCCCGATCTGGGCGAAGGCCTGCCCGACGCCACCATCGTCGAGTGGTTCGTCAAGGAAGGCGACGTGATCCGGCTCGACGAGCCGCTGGTCTCGATGGAAACGGCCAAGGCCGTCGTGGAAGTGCCGTCGCCGGTTTCCGGCAAGGTGCTGAAGCTGGCCGGCGGCGCGGGCGATGTGGTGGTCACCGGCAGCATGCTGGCGGTGTTTAAGCGATCCCAACCTGCCGCAGCGCGCCGAAGGCCACGACACCGGCCACCATCACGGTCCGGCCAAGGCGCACGCGCCCGAACCTGCTCCCGCCGCTCCGGCGGCCGCCGCGCCTGCGCCCGCCGCCGCCGAAACCGAACGCGACGACGCCGGCACCGTGGTCGGCGCGATGCAGACCTCCAACGCCGTGCACACCGAGCAGGCGGTCGCGGTCGGCTACCTTCAAGGCGATGCCGGCGGTGCGCGCGATGGCGAAGAAGCTGGGCGTGGACCTGGCCCGCGTGCGCGCCACCGGCGCCGATGGCGCGGTGACCATGGCCGACGTCAAGCAGGCCGCCGCCGACGGCTCGGCCCGGCTCGGCGCCGCACCTGCCGCACCGGTGCGCGCCGCCGTGGCCGACGCCGCTCCGGCACCGGCTCCCGCCGCCGCCCAGCGCACCACGTTGTCCGCCTCCGGCAAGCCGATGCGCACCCAGCCGCCGGGCGTGGCGGTCAGCGGGCAGCCGGAACAGCTCAAGGGCGTGCGCCGCAACATGGCGCGGGTGATGGCCGACGCGCACGCCAAGGTCGTGCCGACCACGCTCAGCGACGACGCCGACGTGCATGCCTGGACTCCGGGCAACGACGTCACCGTGCGCCTGATCCGCGCCATCGTCCGCGCCTGCAAGACGGTGCCGGCGATGAACGCCTGGTTCGACGGCGACAAGCTCACCCGCACCCTGCATCCGCACGTGGACGTGGGCATCGCGGTGGACACCGACGACGGCCTGTTCGTCCCGGCCCTGCGCAACGCCGACATCCTCGATGCGCGCGGCGTGCGCGAAGGCATCAACCGCCTGCGTGCGCAGGTCGAGGATCGCAGCATCCCGGCTTCGGAGCTCGGCGGCTACACGATCTCGCTGTCCAACTTCGGCATGTTCGCCGGCCGCTACGCGACGCCGGTGGTGGTGCCGCCGTGCGTGGCGATCGTCGCCGCCGGTCGCGCCCGCCACCAGGTCACGCCGGTGATGGGTGGCTTCGAGTCACACAAGGTCATCCCGTTGTCGGTCACCTTCGACCACCGCGCGTGCACCGGCGGCGAAGCCGCGCGCTTCCTCAAGGCGCTGATCGACGATCTGGCACTGCCGGCGTAAGCCGGCCTCCCCCCGCCGCCGGCAACGGCGGCGGGTCGCGTTTCCCGTCCCACTTCGCGGAGAACGGAACATGGCGCATCGCAGTCGGCTCGCTGGCTTCATCATCGATTGCCAGACCCACGATCACGAGACCGCCGCGCAGTTCTGGAGCCAGGCGCTGGGCCTGCCGCGCGGCGAAACCTACCAGGATGGCGAGGCCCACTACGCCGAGCTGGAAGGCGCGCCGGGCGGCCTGCACGTGGAGGTGCAGCAGGTGGCGCACGCCTCGCGCGTGCACCTGGACATCGAAGCCGACGACGTGGACGCCGAGGCCGCCCGCCTCGAAAAGCTGGGCGCCAAGCGCATCGGCTTCGTCAAGCGCTGGTGGGTGATGGAAGCCCCGACCGGGCAGCGTTTCTGCGTCGTGCGCATGCGCCATCCCGAACGCGGCACCGAACCGAACCACTGGGATTGACGCCATCGCGGCGGCCGACCCTTTCTCGCGGAGACTCGACGTGCCCCACCACAGCCGCCTCGCCGGATTCATCATCACTCCCAGACCGACGATCTGGACGCCGCCTCCTCGTTCTGGAGCCGCGCGCTCGGGCTGCCGGTGGTCAGCGCCGACGATGGCGGCGTCGGCCTGTACGACCGCCTGAAGGATGCAGCCGGCGGGCTGCACGTGGAGGTGCAGAAGGTCGAGCATCCCTCGCGCGTCCACCTGGACATCGAAGCCGACGATCTGGAAGCCGAGGCCGTACGCCTGGAACGGCTGGGCGCACGCCGCATCCGCTTCGTCCACGATCGCTGGTGGGTGATGGAAGCGCCGACCGGGCAGCGCTTCTGCATCGTGCCGATGGGCGAAGGCGAGCGCGAGGGCGTGAACCGCTGGGACTGAGGCTCAGCGGCGATCCCGATCCAGCCAGCAGGCCAGGCCCTGCGCGTTGAGTTCGATATCCATCTCCAGCACCCGCGTCACGCCGGCATCGTCGAGCGGACAGCGCAGCGCGCGGGCACGCTCCTGATAGAGACCGGTCAGCGCCGCGACCATCGCGCGGTGCCGGTCCGGCTTGCCGTCGCATTGGCGCGCCAGCAGGCACATCGCATCGATCTGCTCGAACAGTTCCGCCGCCAGCCGGTCCGGTTCTTCCACCCGCCCGTAATGGGTGAGGTACATGGCCTGCGGCCGGTAGGCGAGCAGGCGCGCGATGGAGGTCTTCAGCGCCTCGGGTTCGAACTGCACCGGCGAGGAAGTCGGCAGGATGTACGGTCCCTGCGGACCATCCATTTCGCGGTACGACAGGCCAAAGGTGTCGCCGGTAAACCAGCTGCGGCTGCGTTCGTCCCACACGCAGTAGTGATGACGCGCGTGCCCGGGCGTGTCGATGCATTGCAGCCGGCGCCCGGCCAGTTCCAGCGCGTGCCCGTCCTCGGCGACGACCACCCGCTCCTCCGGCACCGGCCGGACGGTCCCGTAGCTGCGAGCCATCTCCGCTTCGCCGTAAACGGCGGTGGCGCCGGCGATCAGTCTGGCCGGATCGATCAGGTGCGGCGCGGCGCGTGGATGCGCGACCAGGCGCGCATGCGGCAGCTGCGCCATCAACTCGCCCGCGCCACCGGCATGATCCAGGTGCGCATGGGTGACCAGCACCCAGTCGATGTCGGCCGGAGCCAGTCCCGCCCGCCGCGCGGCGTCCAGCAATCGCGGGACCGCATGATGGGTGCCGGTGTCGATGAAAGCGCCGCGTCCCTGCTCGACGATCAGGTAGGCGGCATCGAAATGATCCCGCTGGAACGCGGTATCGATGGTGTGGATGCCCGTGGTGTCCATACGCCTGTGGGGAAAGAAAGTAGGATGGCGAGGATTCTATCGACCGGGCCGTGCCGCCACGATGCGCCTTTGGTCGCAGAAGCTCACCAAATGCCTCACTGCGGGAGCGACGTGAGTCGCGAATCGGAACCTCTCCGTATCGCGTTCATGCCTCTCCTGATGTGAGGGGCCTGAATCAGAGAGTTTTTTCGCGACTCACGTCACTCCCGCATCAGCCGCGCGCCAGCCACCACGAGCGCAGCAGCACCGCCACGGTCAGCACGAACAGGAAACCGCCGTAGCCGACCAGGGTGGCCAGCACCTGTTTCCAGATCGCGCCGGTGCCGATGTCGGCCAGGCCCAGCGCGTAGCCCCAGTACATGCCCAGCATGCTGAGCACGAACGCCACCGCCAGGCTGATCGTGTCGAACGCCTTGCGCCGGCCATCGCGCGGTTGCCGCGGAAACAGCCAGAACAGCGTGCCCAGCAGCGCGAACCAGGGCAGGAACAGCACCATCGCCAGGAACGGCATCTCAGGCCTCGGCGTCGCGCAGCTGCTTCAATGCCGCCAACACCTCGGCGGCGGGAACCTGCAGCACGATCTCGGTGGTTTCCAGTTGATCCGCGCGCTCGGCCTGCTTCAGCACGGCGATGATCTGGCCGGCGTCCTTGGGCGCGTCGAAGCCGTTGCTCTGGATCAGCAACCGGCCATCGGCGTCGGTGAACTTGAAATAGAAACGCGCATCCTTGTCGCGATACTGCTTGAACTGCGGCAACGCGGCCTTGGCCGCGGCAGTCTTCGCGACTGCCGCCGGCTGTTCGGCGAGGTTGCGCAGGCCGACCGCGTGGCGCAGTTCCGCCAGCAACGGGATGGCGTACTTCGTGCGCAGGCGCTGCGCGCCGTCGCGCAGGATCGCTTCGATCTCCTCGGGCCGCGCCATCAGCGCCAGGTATTTCTCGCGCAGCGGGGCGATTTCCGCATCGATGCGCTCGAACAGCTTCTGCTTGGCGTCGCCCCAGCCGATGCCGTCGGCGAATGCCTGCGCGAACGCGGCGGTTTCCTCCGCGCTGGCGAACGCCTGGTACAGCTGGAACAGCGCCGAACCCTCGGTGTCCTTGGCCTCGCCCGGCCCACGCGAATCGGTGAGGATCGAGAACACCAGCTTCTTCAACTCCTCGCGCGGCACGAACAGCGGAATGGTGTTGTTGTAGCTCTTGCTCATCTTGCGCCCGTCCAGGCCGGGCAGCGTGGCGACATTGTCGTCGATGAGCACTTCCGGCAGCGCGAAATACTCCTTGCCGTAGACATGGTTGAAGCGCTGGCCGAAATCGCGCGCCATCTCGATGTGCTGGATCTGATCACGCCCCACCGGCACCTGGTTGGCGTTGAAGATCAGGATGTCGGCGGCCATCAGCACCGGGTACATGAACAGTCCGGCGGTGACCGCGGCATCGTCGTCCTCGCCGTCGGCGCGGTTCTTGTCCACCGCCGCCTTGTAGGCATGCGCGCGGTTGAGGATGCCCTTGCTGGCGACGCAGGTCAGGAACCAGGTCAGCTCGGTGATTTCGGGAATGTCGCTCTGCCGGTAGAACCACACCTTGTCCGGTTCCAGGCCCGCCGCCAGCCAGGTGGCGGCGATTTCCAGCGTCGAACGCTGGGTGCGCGCCGGATCCTGCGCCTTGATCAGGCTGTGCAGGTCGGCCAGGAAATAGAAGCTCTCCACGCCCGGGTTGCGGCTGGCCGCCACGGCGGGGCGGACCGCGCCAACGTAGTTGCCCAGGTGGGGGGTGCCGGAGGTGGTGATGCCGGTCAGGACTCGGGTGGTCATTGCGTCTTTCTGAAGTCTGAACACGGCCAGTTTAACCGCTGGCGGCGCAAACCCCATCCGCGACGGCGACGCGTTGACACCCACGTCCCTTCTGGAGAACCGCCATGTTCCGCGCCTGCCTGCTCCTGCTTGCTTCGCTGTTCCCGCTGGCCGCCTGCTCCCGCGCCGAGGCTGGGCCGCTGGTGGACGTGGCCGTGATCGACCGCGACACCGGCCAATGGCTGCCCACCTATCCGCATCGCGGCGACAGCTGGGTGGCCGGCCAGCCCGGCCATCGCTACGCCGTGCGCCTGACCAACACCACCGGCGAGCGCGTGCTGGTGGTGCTGTCGGTGGACGGCGTCAACGCGGTCACCGGCGAAACCGCCGCGCCCTCGCAGGCCGGCTACGTGCTGGATCCCTGGGAGACCGCCGAGATCGCCGGCTGGCGGAAGTCGCTGGAGGATGTCGCCCAGTTCGTGTTCACCGATCATGGCGACAGCTATGCCACGCGGACCGGACGTCCGCGCAATGTCGGGGTGATCGGTGTCGCGGCGTTCCGCGAAGCACGGCCCTACTACTCGCCGCGCTATCCGGTCCACCCGACGCCGGCGCCCTACCCGCCTTATGCCGGTTCCCGCGCGCAATCGGAAAGCGCCGACGCGAAGGCCGCCGCACCGACTGCGGCCGAGTCCGCCGGCGACGCGATGGCCAGCCGCCAGCGCATCGGCACGGGGCACGGCGAACGCGAATGGGCGCCGGTGGGTTCCACCGACTTCGTGCGCGCCCGGCGCACGCCCGACCAGGTCAGCCAGATCCGATACGACGAACCGCGCCGGCTGGTGGCCCTGGGCATCCTGCCGCCGCCCTACCGTCCGCCCTATCGCGAACGCGCGCCGCAGGCGTTCCCCAGCGGTTTCGTCGCCGATCCGCCACGCTGGCGCTGAACCCCCGAAGCATCGGGCGTCATCAAGAAAAGACGGGCCGCTCGCGCGGCCCGTCGTCGTTTCCGGGTGTCCGGCCGGAATCAGTGCTTCATGTCCGAGCGCAGGCTGCGCTCGAATGCCTTCACTTCATCGTGGGCCCGCTCGCGGCCCCAGCCGTAGCGCTCCTGCAGGCGCCCTTCCAGGTACTCGGCATTGCCTTCGGCCACCTGGAAGTCGTCGTCGGTCAGATCGCCCCATTTGGCCTGGATGCGGCCCTTCAGCTGTTTCCAGTTACCGGCGATGATGTCCTGGTTCATGGGATTTCCTCTTGGTTTCGCGGCGGGGAACACCGCGCGACCAGCATCGCAACCTGGTCATTCCCGCACGATCAAGGCGACGTCAACGCCGCATTATTTCCGCTGGATATCCGTCGGATACCGGCGGAAAACCCCGCGCGTCCCGACGCGCCTGCGAAGCGATTTTCCCGACCCCCGTCCCATAACGGAAAAAGGCCGGCGGATGCCGGCCCTTTCCATCCCGCCTGAACCAGCCGGTGATGGCTGGCACATGCGGACCGGCGCTTACTTGCCGGAGGCGTCTTCGACCTTCTCGCCCACTTTCTGCACGTCCTTGCCGAACCCCTTGACGGTGTTGCAGCCGGACAGCGCGACGATCGAGAACATGGCGATGAACAACAGAGCGGCGTAGCGCTTCATGGAAAGCTCCTGGTTGATATTGGCTCCGCCGGGGAGCGGCGGCGGACCCTCCCGCGCCGGCCTTCCCCTGCGGCGGCGAGTCTGATTAAAGCATGCTGCATCGGGGCTGACCAACACGCCGGAAAACGAAAGGGCCGGCATGGCCGGCCCTTCCGGAAGGCGCGCCTCGTCGCTGCGCCAAGGGGTTACGGCATCAGCACTTGCCGTCCTTGCAGTCCTGCGCCTTGTCTTCGACCTTTTCGCCGACCTTCTGCACATCCTTGCCCGCGCCGGCCATGGTGTTGCAGCCGGAAAGGACCGCGGTGGAAAACATCGCCAGCATCAGCAAAGCCATCCAACGTTTCATGCTCGCCTCCTTGTTGAAATGTCCGGTGGAACGATGCTGCATCGGTGCGGCAGACGCCCCCTTGCAGCGTGGTTCCACCATGGACAGCCGGCCGTTCACGGCACGTGAAAGCGGGAGGCGGCATTCAGGCCCAAATCAGCCTCCGGCCGGCTCCGGTTCAGTCGCGCATCAAGGTCGATTTTCCGAACAGGCTTTCCACCAGATCGACGGTCAGCTTGGCGGTCCGGTTGCGGCGATCCAGCACCGGATTGAGTTCGACGATGTCGAGGGAACCCATCCGGCCGGTGTCGGCGATCATCTCCATCACCAGCTGCGCCTCGCGATAGTTCGGTCCGCCCGGCACGGTGGTGCCGACACCCGGCGCGATGCTGGGATCCAGGAAATCCACGTCGAAACTGACATGCAGATGGGTGTCGGCATCGACGCCTTCCAGCGCCGCTTCCATGGTCCGCTTCATGCCCACCTCGTCGATGTAGCGCATGTCGTAGACGTCGACCGCGTGATCCTTGATCAGCTTCTTTCTTCCGGATCGACCGAGCGGATGCCGATCTGCCGCACCATCGCCGGCGTGATCGCCGGGCTGTCGCCGCCCAGCCGGGTCAGCGCATCCGGGCCGATGCCGCACAGGCACGCGACCGGCATGCCGTGGATGTTGCCGGAAGGCGTGACTTCGCTGGTGTTGAAATCCGAATGCGCATCGAGCCAGAGCACGCGCAGGCGCTTGCCCTGCTGGCGGCAATGACGGGCGATGGCGGTGATCGATCCGATTGCCAGGCAATGATCACCGCCCATCATGATGGGCAGGCGTCCCTTGCCCAACTCGGCGGCGGTCGCTTCCATCAGCGCATGGTTCCAGGCCACCACTTCGTCCAGGTGGCGATAGCCGCGCACCGGATCGATCCAGGGATTCGCCGGTCCCTGCACGTTGCCGGTGTCGATCACTTCCACCCCGCGCCCGGCCAGCGCCTCGCCGAGACCGGCGATGCGCAGGGCATCCGGTCCCATCCGCGCGCCGCGGTGCCCGGCGCCAACGTCGGTGGGCACGCCAATCAGGGAGACGGGAGGGAACGTACGGGCCATCGGCGACACTCGGTGTTCTGGAAAGATCCGGAAGTCTAGTCCGATTTGCATGACCTGGCTGTGGCGGTGCAGCAGCGCCGACGATGCGGGACTAGCCCGATGAGCACTGTCTGACACGAACGGCCCGGCAGCCTGCCATCACCGCGCACGGCAATGGCGAGCCATGGAAAAACGAACCACTCGCGGGAGTTCAGGCGCCGGGTCGATGGCTCGCACCGACACAAATCGGTCACAGAAGCTCATCACGATGGCGGCTTCTGATCCCATGCGCGTATGGTGCCTGGTTGCGCTCTCCGTTTGCCAAACCTGCCGACGTGCAGGGGCGTCCCGCCACATACGCACGCTGGTTCCGAGCTTGCATGGGAGGAGGCGTTCCGGCACGGGCCGCAGGGCCGAAGGCAGTCGGTGCGCCATGGATCGCGCTGTGCATGCTCGTGACAGCGCCTGCCTGGTCGGAGCAGGAAGCGGGCGTGCAACGCGCCACTCCGCCGCCGGCCGCACCCGAGCGCGAGGACGAACGGTTCAATCTGGACTGCCTGCGCAACCGCTCGCCTCCGCACTGGTTCGCTACGGAGCCTTGACCCTGAAATCCACGCTGTATCGCAGCAGCCTGGTGGAGGGCCGGACTTCCGCACCCGTGCATGGCCGCTATACCGCCCAGACGGCACTGAACCTGCTGCTGGCCGGCACGGGCCTGGTGGCCGAGAGAATCGAGAACGATCCGACCGGCACCTTCGTGCTCAAACCGGGCCGCAGTGAAATCGCGACCGCGTTGCCCGACGCCGCGGCGGCGCTGGCCGGCTACCCCGCGTTGGTCCAGATGCATGTCCTGACCGCCCTGTGCGGCGATCCGCGAGCGCAGCCCGGCGACTATCGCCTCCTGCTCAGTTTTCGCGTGAATGACGTCGGCCAGGTGCAGCATCCGGTCCTGCTGGCCACGACTGGCGATGTGCGTCGCGATGCCGCCGTCCTGGATGCGCTTCGGCGCATCCGCATGGAATACCCGCCGCCTCCCGAACTGCCGCAACCCTTCTCCATTCTCATTCTTCCGCGCACCGCGAATCCCATCTGTGGCGGTGCGTCGTGAGCGCGAGTGAACGCCTCCCCCTGCTGGACTACCTGACGCGCAACTACGACAGCCTCAAGCGACGCGTGATGCAGCTGACCGGGAAAGTGAAATGGCCGAGGACGCCATGCAGGACACCTGGGTGCGCATGCACGTCAAGGCGGACACCCGCGACGAGAGCACGTTCACCAGCCCGGCCGGCTACCTGTTGCGTACCGCGCTCAATATCGCCATCGATATGCAGCGCCGGCAATCGCGCTGGTTGTCGACCGAAGAGATCGAGGCGCTGGACTTCCTGGCCGACCCGGCGCCTGGGCCGGAACAGGTGGTCGCCGCGCGGGCGGAATTCGACGGCATGCTCGAATCGCTCAAGAGCCTGTCGGCCCGGCGGCGTGAAGTCTTCGTGCTCGCCCATTGGGAGAACATGTCGAAGCCGGAAATCGCCAGGCGCCTGGGCGTATCGCTGCGCACGGTCGAATACGATTTCAAGTACATCCACGATAAGCTCAATGCCCGGTTCACCCGATGAATCCAGAACATTGCGGGATTGCGGCGGCTCCCACGTTCTTACTTCAAGGCAGACAGGCAGGAACACTCCTGCCGGGCGGGCCGACTTCTCCAGCTTGCCTCCTTTGCATGACACCATGACGACGTCCGCAGAACACGAGCCATACCACGACGAGGACTTGCAGCGGCAGGCCTGGGACTGGTTGCAGCGACTGCGCTCGCTGCAGGTCAACACGCGGGATGCGGATGCCTTCAAGGCCTGGCTCGCGACCAGCCCGGCGCATGCGGATGCCTACCGGGCGGCACGTCAACGCTGGAACCGGTTCAAGCCGCTGGCCGGGGAGTTGTTGCGCACCGATCCGGAAGCGGCTGCGTACCACGCGCGCACGCTGCGTCGTCCGTCCGGTCCCGGCATGGGCCGGCGGGCGTTCCTCGGCGCCGCGGTCAGCGGGGTAGCCGCGGCGGCCGCGGTGGCGGTGATTCACCCGCCCGCAGGATTGTGGCCGGCGCTGCGGGAATGGGACGCCGACTTGCGTACCGGCACCGGAGAACAGCAGGCGGTCACCCTGGCCGGGCAAATCCAGCTCACCCTCAATACCCGCACCAGCATCCGCCATCGCGCGGAGCAGGATGGCGGCGCGGCCGGGATAGATTTGCTCGAAGGCGAAGCGGCGGTCGATCTGCCGGGAGGCGGTTCGCGGCCCTTCCTGGTCGCCGCCGGTACCGGGGTCAGCCGCTCCACGTCCGGACGCTTCGAGGTCCGCTACCTGGATGGCAAGGTCTGCGTGACCTGCATCGACGGCGAACTGAGCGTCGAGCACCCGGGCGGAACGCGTCGCTTGCGGGCGCGCGAACAGGTGATCTATGTCGATGACGCCCTCGGAGACGTGGCCGCGACGGATCCCGCACGGGTCTCGGCCTGGCGTCGCGGCGAACTGGTGTTCGAGCAGGCCCGCCTGGACGAGGTGATCGCGGAGATCAACCGCTATCGACCCGGCCGCGTGATCCTGCGAAATGACTCGGTCCGCGCACAGCGGGTCAGCGGCATCTTCCTCATCGCCTCGCTCGATCAGGCCCTGTCGCAGTTGCAGCACACCTTCGACCTCAGTGCGCGCAAATTGATGGGCGGCTACCTGCTGCTCAGCTGACCGGCTTGGCCGACTTGCCTGCCGGCAGCGCCGACGAGGCGTTGCCGGATGCCGCTTCCGCGCGTCTCGCGGCGACCCGCATTTTCCCGTTCGCGAACCGGACGACACGGGACGGCAAAAGTCTTCGCCCACGATTGCGGGTTTGGGAAAGCCCGTTCGTTGTTTGATCACCACGACCGAACGCGCGCTCCGGGCGCGTGGTTGTCCCTTGGGCCGACCGCGAGAAGCGGCCGGCTCCGGTCTGGTATCGACCCCACTTCGACAGGACCGCTCATGATCACGCGCACGCAACGGCAAGCCGCTCCCACCGCGAAACCGGCCAGGCAGGAAGGATTTCAGCTGGCGCCGATCGCGCGCGCGATTGCGCTGGCAATCGCGGCCAGTGGGTGGGTGGCCGGACAGGCGCAGGCGCAGCAGGCGTTCAGCCCGGCATGGTTCGCGCAGAAGGGCGCGGCGCAGACGAACGCCACGGCGACGGGTCTGCTGCCCAACGGCAAGCCGGCCAATCTTCCCACGTCCCTGGCGCGGCCCTCGGACCGCGAGAAACTTCAGGAATCGATTACCCGCTTCAACACCGCCGCCCAGGCCATCGCCTTGCAGCAGGCGTTGCAGAAAGGAGGCGCGTGCCGCGGCGTTGTCGCGTCCGTCCGGCATCCCCGATGGCCTTGGCGAGGGCGGCCTGAAAATCGATGACAGCGAACTGACCAAGGGCTGGAACAACGCCAACGCGCCAACCCAGACGGTGGCCGACGGCAAGACGACGGTGACCATCGAGCAGACGGCGGAAAAGGCGATCCTGAACTGGGAGACGTTCAACGTCGGCAAGGACACCACCGTCCACTTCGACCAGAGCGCCGGCACGGATTCCAAAACGGGAAAGAACGAATGGGCGGTACTGAACCGAATCACCGACCCCACCGGTAAACCCAGCGAGATCGCCGGGCAGATCAAGGCCGAAGGCGGGGTGTACCTCATCAATCGCAATGGCGTGATCTTCAACGGATCCAGCCAGATCAACACCCGCAATCTCGTGGCTTCCAGCCTGAGGCTGACGGACGAACAGTTCAACGCCGGCATCAATGTGCGACTGGGGACGAACGCGGGCGATCCCGGTTACTGGAGTGGTCTGGAGGTCGCTGTCGGCATTCCCACCTTCGGCGAGAATCCTTCGGAAATGCCGAATGACCCTACGTTCTGTTCGACGATATGGGTCCGGCCTACGATCCGGGCGCCGCTCCCGGCGAGGTCACGGTGCTGGCCGGCGCGCAGATCACCGCCAAGGACGGCCACGTACTGATGTTCGCGCCCAAGGTCAGCAACGCGGGCAGCATCTGGACGCCGGGCGGCCAGGCGCTGCTCGCGGCAGGCGAAAACGTCTGGCTGGAAGCCAAGGAGATCGGTCCCACCGTGCGCGGTTTCGATGCGGTCGTGTCGGCCGTCCGGCCCTGGGTTTTCCCGGCCCGGTTCCTGATCAATCCGCAGACTGGCGCCGCCTATCAGCCGTATCTTTTTGGACGAATCCTGTCCGACATCGTGCCGCTGATGGAACAGCGCGCGGCCGAGGTCGGCTACAGCGTGCTCAACTCCGGCATCGTCCAGGCCGATCACGGCGACATCACGCTGGTGTCGCGCGACATCAACCAGGCCGGCATCCTGCAGGCCAGCACGGCGCTGAACAACCGGCCCGGTTCCATCCGCCTGCACGCCTGGGGACAGGGCGTCTACAACATCGACATCAATCTTGCCCCTTCCGCCTCGCACCTGGTGGCCTGGTCGGCCGGCACGCTGACCCTGTCACCGGACAGCATCACCCAGGTCATCAACGACTGGCAGGACCCCACCCAGATCGAAAGCGGGTCGCTGGCGACCCGCTATCAGCCTGGTCGCATCGAACTCTACGGCAAGGCCATCGACGTGCAGGCGCGTGCCCAGGTGACTGCCGCGGCAGGCGACATCGACATCCAGGCGCAGGCGAATCCGGCGGCCCTGCTCCGCAACACCCAGGTGGGCGACGGCAGCCGCATCCTCATCGGCGAGGATGCCGTGGTCAGCACCGCCGGCCTGCTGGAGATGCCGGTGGACATGGCCAGCAACTTCGTCGAGGCGGACCTGCGCATCAACGAACTGCGCGACGCCTACCTGCAGCCGGCGACCTGGCTGTACGGCAAGAAGGTCATCGTGGACCGGCGCAGGTCCGGCACCTTCGACTACCTCATGGCGGGCGTGGAATGGGTCACCGATGCGTCGGGCAAGGTGGTCAAGGGTGTCTGGGTGGGTACTCCGCTGGCGGACGTGACAGGCTGGGTAGGCAACGGCCTGGTCACCCTGTCGGAACTGGCGACGCGGGGCGGCGACATCACCCTCCAGTCCAACGGCTCGGTGATCACGCGGCCCGGCTCGGTCCTGGATGTTTCCGGCGGTTCGGTGCGCTACGCCGATGGCTGGAATACCGAAACCCTGCTGCAGGGAGCGGACGGGCGCACATACACCATGTCGTCCGCGCCGGCGGACATGACCTACGTCGGGATTGCGGGAGAGTACTCGGATACTCACGCGCGCTGGGGTGTCACCGAAACCTATGCGAACCCGCTGCTGCCAAGGCGGGCGCGTGGGAACGAGGGTTACTTTAATACCCTAAACCCGGGGTCGATCGAGATCCTGGCCGGCAGCGCCTTCATCCTGGAAGGCGACTTCAAGGGCTCCGTGCAATTGGGCGACCGGACGCAGGAACAATCCGACCTCCCCCGCGCCGGCCGCCTGACGCTGGGTTCCAACCGCGCGCAGGAGGGCATGTGGACGCTGGGTCAGGTCATCATCGGCAATCAGCCTGCCCTGCTGCCCACCGATTTCGCCATCGACAGTCCGCTGGGCGAGGATGACTTCCTCACCGAACCGGAAGGCCAATCCGCCGGTGCCGGCGCGGGCGCGGGCCGAACCACCTGGCTGTCCGCCACGGGGCTCAACCATTCCGGACTGGGCGCCATCGAGTTGAACCTGACCACCGGCTTCACGCTGGAGGAAGACGCGGCGCTGAATCTGGCACCGGGAGCGAGCTTTACGGCGCAGGTCTACAACGGCGGAGGCAACCCGGGAAACTTCGACATTCAGGGCAGCCTGATCGCATCGGGCGGCAGCATCACCCTGAGCGCGGGCGGCGCTCCGGACAGCGTGCTGCGCCTGGGCGAAAACAGCCTGCTGAGCGTCGCGGGCCGGTGGATCAACGATACCGCCGGTGGAGTGACGCTGGGTCGCGCCATCCACGGCGGCGGCATTACCCTGGGCACCCCGGTGAAAGAGGGCCTGGGCACGATATACGGCAAGGTGGAGGTGGCCGCTGGCGCGGTACTGGACGTATCCGGTGGCGGCTGGCTGCCCGACGCCGCATCGAACGGTGGTGCAAACAAGGTGCAGGCCGGCAACGGCGGCACGCTCAGCCTGATGGCTCTCGACAACACCGCACTCAACGCGCTCGACCTGCGTGGCTGGTCGGGCGGTGATGCGTCCCGACTCGACATCATGGCTATCGACGACGTGCAGGTGGGCGGCACCGCGCCCGGAGCCACGTCGAATACGGACGGAACCCTGTACCTGCCGGAGACCCTGTTTGGCGAGCGCGGCTTCGCACCCTCGGCATCCGCTCGATTGGCGGGGACGTCGTGGTCGCGGAACAGGCGCAGGTTCGCGTCATGCCCAGCATCTGGAACCTGTCGGCGGTGCAGGATCCCCGGACGCTGCAGGCGCTACCCAGCGGCGAATCGCTGGCCAGCGTGCTCAGCCCCGTCGCATTGGACGAACTGGACGAACGAACCCGCGCCGCACGCGCACCCGGCGGCCTGTCGCTGGGCACGAGCGGGTCCGGTGGAGGCATCCGCATCGACCCGGGCGCCAGCATCCAGGTGGAAAACGGGGGATCGGTTTCCTTGAACGCGGATGGTTCAGGACAAGCTTCCGTGGTCGTGGCTGGGCGCATTCTGGCGCCGGCAGGCACGCTGAACATCAGCGCCAACAGTACCCTCACGCTGACCGACGAGGCCGAGCTGCTGCTGCCCGGAGTAGCGCGGATCTTCTACGCTCCGGCAACAGGCTTGCATCAAGGCAACGTGCTTGCGGGTGGCAGGGTCACGCTGGACGCCCAGGGTGCGCTGGATCTGCGCGAAGGGGCCTTGATCGATGTCTCGGGTGCGCAGGGCACGCTGGAATACTGGGACCGCATCGCGACCGTTTTCAACCCGGTCCGCAATCTGGTGACGCAGGAACTGGGCAGCAACGGCGGCAGCGTGGCGATCACGGCGGCGAAGGGAGGCACCGTCAACGCCACACTGCGCGCCCACGGCGGCAACGCGCAAGCGGCGGGCGGTTCCTTGTCCATCATGGACACAAGCTCGGCCGGCAGCCCGTCCGGGGATCTGGTGTCGCCGGACATCGGCTCCTTCCTCTACTACAAGAATCCGGCCGGAACCTTCATCTTCGGTGGAGAAAGGTATACGCGGATCATCGGTACCAGTGGCAACCTTGACGTGCACGACGAGTACGCCGGCGACGTCAAGATGGCCAATGCCATGCGTACCGCGATCAACAGTTCGTTGCCGATATCGATTTCCGACAGCAATGGCCTGGTCCTCGAAGCAGGCACGGCGCCCGCGGTGGGGACGGACGGGAGCATGGCGCCGTCGGAATACAACACGACCATCGACAAGAGAGTGGTCGATCTGCTCAACAAGTACTTCTGGAGCGGAACCGGAACGGCACTGAGCCACAAGATCAACATCGGCAACATCACCACCACGGACAGCACCCTGCACGTATCGGCGACGGCGCTGCAGAACACGGGTCTATCCGCGGTGGATCTGCATTCCACGCAGGTGGGCGTGCAGGTGTCCGGCGGCGTGAACCTGGATGTCGACGGTCGCCTGGGCATCACCGCTCCCGTCATCAAGAGCGACGGGCAGGGCGGCGTGGCGCGCCTGCATGCCAACCATCTGCAACTGAATCCGTTGGCGGGCGCGCCCGGTGCCGTCACCGAAAGTGCCGGCGAGTTGATCCTGTCCGCCAGCCAGGTCATCGACATCGCCGGCATCGGTCCGCAGGGCGGGTCTTCGCAACCCGCCAGCGTCAACCTTCGCGGTTTTGAGCGCACGGTGTTGGAAACCGGCGATCTGCGCTTCGTGGCGGGGGCCTACAGCGAAGGCGGCAACGATTAAGAGAAGCCCAGCTCCGCGCCACGCTGGATGTCGACGGCGCGCTGGAGATCACCGCCGCGCAGATCCATCCCGGCACGGCGGTCACGGCGGGCATCCGATCGAACGAGTCCATCACCGTGCGCGGCACCGGCGCCACCACCACCGCACCGCTGTCGGCCGGCGGCAGTCTGACCCTGACCGCGCCCGTCATCGAACAATACGGCGTGCTGCGCGCGCCGTTCGGGCAGATAGCGCTGAATGCCAGCGACCGCCTGGTGCTGGGCGCGGACAGCCTGACCTCGGTTTCCGGTGCGGGCCTGGACATGCTCTACGGCACCTTGAGCAACGCCGAATACTGGCTGGACCCGGCCAATCCCCAGGGCCGCAATCGTGACAACCCCGGCGACGCCAACTATCTGGAAGAAAACCGCTACCTCTCCTCCCTGCCGGAAAAGCGCGTGTCCCTGCAAGCGCCCGATGTGGAAATGGCCGCGGGCGCGGTGGTGGACATCGCCGGCGGCGGCGAACTGCATGCCTGGGAGCACGTCCCCGGCCCAGGCGGCTCGTACGACGTGCTGACGCTGCCGGGCATGTATGCGGTGCTGCCAGGCTACAAGGGCCTGTCGCCCGCGGTGGGAGGCGCCGCAGGACAGCAGATCTGGCTGGACGGCGGTGGCCTGGAAGCCGGCTGGTACACGCTGTTGCCGGCAAGTATGCGCTGCTGTCCGGGCGGCCTTTGTCCGTCGCAGAGCACGGGCCGAGGCGGTTGCGGGGCGGGAGTCGCGTCCCGCGGAGAAGTGCTCAACCTGCGCGATGGCTCGGTGATCGTGGCTGGATGGACGCAGGACACGATCAGCGGCGAGCGGGAGTGCCGGAGGCCTCGGGCGTGGCGGGTGCTGTCCGGCGACATGGTGCGCCGTGTCAGCGAATACAACGAAGCCCGGGGCAATGTCTTCTTCGCGTCGGATGCGTTCAAGCTGACGCAATACCGCCTGACCGGGAGGAGTGGTGACCCCGCGTCTGGCGCGCGACGGCGGCGCGGTGGTGTTCAAGGCCACCCATACCCTGACGCTGGACGGTGATCTGCGTGCGCAGCCCGACGCCGGCGGGCGTGGCAGCCTGGTGGACATCTCCGCCGCCAAAATCGCCATCGTCGACGCGTCCCAGGACGACAGCGACCTGCGTGCCGACGACTACCTGATCGTGGACGCCGACAACCTGACCCGCTTTGGCGCGGGCAGCCTGCTGGTGGGCGGCACCCGCACGGGCGATGCTCTGGGCCTGCAGGTGGATGTGGTCGCCAGCGACGTGGTGCTGCGCAATACGGCAAGCACCGCACTGAGCGGTCCGGAAGTGATTCTGGCCGCGACCCATCTGGTGTCGATCGAGTCGGGCAGCGTGCTGCGCGCGGAGGGCCAGGCTTCGGGCGAAGAAGTGGATCTGGTGCTCAAGCCGCAGGTGGCGGCCGTGTGGAACAACAACAATACGGCCAACGACACCAGCGACGACTACATCACGACACCGTCCCGGGATTGGGGTGCGCTGGTGCGCGTGAGCAGCGGCAAGGCCGTGCATGCGCTGCGCGAGAACGTGGATACCACGGTGGGCGGCCAGGTGCGCATCGGCGCCGGCGCTTCGCTGGAGGGCGATGCGGCATTGCTGATCGATGCCACCAATGCCACCGAGATGGCGGCGGGTGCGCAGCTGTCAGGCGCGGCCTTGTCGGTGGCCGCAGGCCGCATCGGCATCGGCGCGGGCGACAGCGGCCTGGTGCTGGACGAGGCCGCGTTGTTGCAGTTGTCGCGCACGCAGGCGCTGACGCTGCACAGCTACAGCAGCCTGGACTTCCACCGTGCGCTGGACATGCGTGGCCTGGCGGAGGTGGTGTTCGACGCTGCGGCGTTGCAGGGCCATGGCGACGACACCGTGCGCGTACAGGCTGCCCGCCTCACCCTACAGAACACGAGTGCGCAGGCGACGGCTGCTGGCACTGGCAGCGGCCAGTTGGAGCTGACGGCGGACGAGCTGGTGCTCGGCGCGGGCAACAAGACCGTTTCCGGCTTCGATCAAGTGTTGTTGTCGGCCAACCGGCGCATCGTGGGCGAAGGCAACGGCTCCCTGGACGCCGGCGCGGCGGCGGTGACCTTGCACACGCCGGTGCTTCAAGGCCTGTCCGGCTCCGACCAGGCGCTGCGCACGCAGGGTCAACTGGTGTTGCAGCAAAACACGGCGCTGGATGCGGCAAAACTGGCCGAACTGGGCCGTGCCAGCCTGGGCGCGCGACTCAGCCTGTCGGGCCAGGGCGTGACCGTGGCGCTGCCGGTGCTGGCGCTGGGTGGCAACATCGCGATCGATGCGGGAACGGGCGACCTGGCGCTTTCCGAACGGGGCAGCTTGCGCGCGGGTGGTCTGGAAAAAATGTTCTTTGACGTGGCCCAGTACGTGGACGCAGGCCAGATCAGCCTGGCGACCCGTGGCGGATTGATCGACCTGGCCGCGGGCAGCCTGCTGGATTTGTCCGCCCATGCGAACGGCGGCGATGCGGGCCGCCTGACCGTGGATGCATCGGAAGGCGGACGGGTCAACCTGGGCGGCACCCTGCAAGCGCAAGCCGGCGCGGGCGGGAACGACGACACGGGCAACGGCGGCCGCTTTGCGCTGTCCATCGATCAGCTCGCCGACTTCGGCGCGCTGGCGCAGACGCTCAACGAAGCGGGTTTCAACCATCACGACAGTTCCGCATCCGCCAGGGTGATTTGACCATCGCCGGCACCACCCAAGTGGCCGACTTCGAAGTCATTACTGATCGGGGCGTGATCACCGTCGATGGCGCGGCGCGCGTCGATGCCAGCACCACCTACGGCGGCAGCATCCGCCTGGTGGGCGGCGGCGGCCTCAACATGCAGAGCGGTGCGGTACTGGCCGCACGCGCCACCGACGCCATCGATGGCCTGGGCAGCAGCCGCATAACCCTGGAAGCGGTCAACGGCAATCTTCACCTGGCCGGCGGCACGCTGGACCTGAGTGGCGGCGAAGGCGGCAAGATGCGGCTGCGGGCGCAACGCCATGGCGACAACGACGGCCTGAATGTCACCGCGCTGAACGCCAACGTACAGGGCGCGCGTTCCACCGTGCTGGAAGGCGTGCGCAGCTACGCCAGCGCGGATGGCACGGTGGAATCCGTCAAGGCGACGGCCATCGACGAAGCCAATGCCTTTGCCGGCAACACCGGCATCCTGTCGGGGCTGGGTGGCAACGCCGCCGCCTACACGCTGGCCGCGGGCATCGAGATCATGAGCGATGGCGACTTGACGCTGGGCAGCGACTGGAACCTGTCCGACAGCTTTGGCGCGGCTCATCGCGAAGGCACGCTGACGCTCCGCGCGGGCGGCAACCTCGACATCGACGGCCACCTGAGCGACGGCTTCGACATGGCGGGGCGCGACAACGGCGCGGGCCAGGCGGCCCGGTTGCAGCAGGCGGCTTCGTGGAACCTGCGCCTGGTGTCGGGTGCGGACCTGGGTTCGGTCGATGCGCTGGCCACGCAGGCGCTGGGCGCGTTGTCGGCCGATGCCGGCACGATCCGCGTGGGCACGGCCGACACCACGCCGGGCGTCGGTGGCACCGGCAAGCTGGTGCGCACCGGTACCGGCGATCTGACAGTGCGCGCCGGGCGCGATCTGGTGCTGGCGCACAAGGAGTCCGTGCTTTACACGGCGGGGCGTGCCGAGGCCGACCCCACATTGGGCGGGAGCTTCAGCACCGCCAGCGTCGATGCCCAGTACGGTGCCGAAGGCGGCCATGTGGACATCGCTGCCCAGGGCAGTGTGCAAGCCCCCACCGCGCAGGGTTCGCGTTCCGATCAGATAGTGACCGAATGGCTGTTCCGCCAGGGACGTTATGGCGGCGAGATTGACAGTCCCACCGACTACTACGATGCCTACAACGTCGGTACTCCCTGGGCGCCCACGATGTCCGCCCAAGGCCAGCAGCCGAGCTGGTGGGTGAACTACGCCAGCTTCCAGCAGGGCCTGGGCGCGCTGGGTGGCGGTAACCTGCGGCTCTCCGCCGGCGGCGATCTCGTCAACCTGGTGGTCGCATTGCCCAGCATCATGCGGGTGACGGGCGGGCGTTCGGCCAGCGATGCGGCGGCCACCGTCACCACCCGCAATGGCGGGCAAATGCAGGTGATGGCGGGCGGCACCTTGAAGGCCGGCCAGTATTACGTGGGTCGTGGCGCCGGCGAGATCGAAGCGGGCGCCAGCGCCGCCGGCTATGCCCTGGCCGGAACATCAAGCCTGTGGCCCTATACCGCCTACCACTACGAGGTCGCGCCCGTGCTGGCGCTGTCGGACGCCACGATCCGGCTGAAAACGCTGGGCGACCTGGTCCTGCAGACCGTGATCGACCCCATGGAGATACGCCGCGCCTACATCGATCAGGCCGACAGGGACATCTATCCCGGCGCCAGCCATGCGGTCTTCATGAGCAGCTACACCGAGCGTAGCGCCGTCACGCTGGTGTCCACGGGTGGCAAGGTGCACCTGGAAAACCAGTCGGAGTACGTGGCGGGCAACGACTTCGCCAACACCACCCCATCAGCGAGCGGCGTTACGGACCCCAAGTTTCAAACGGACATGGTGGGCCTGTATCCGGCAAAACTGAGTGTATCGGCGCTGGGGGGCAGCATCGACGTGGGTGGACTGCTGGCCATGGCGCCGGGGGAAACCAGTGACCTTTCGCTGCTGGCCGCGGGAGATCTGCGCTTTCTTCGCGGCAGCAGCCTGTTGAACACGGGCGCCATCGTCATGGCCCAAACCACGCTGGACAAGTGGCCATCGATACTCAGCCCGTGGACGGGTGGCACCACGATGCTGGATGGCACGTCGGCATTGGGGTCCCCGCTGAAATCCGTGTATGGCGGCTTCTCGGTGACGAATACGTTCCTGACAAACAGCCTCAATGGCATGCAGCTGTTCGACAATCCGGATACGCTCCCGATGCAGTTGCACGACTTCAACCCCAGCCGCCTGTATGCGGCGGATGGTTCCATCACCGATCTGAATCTGATCGCGTCGGAGTCGGTCCGCGTGCAGGCCGGCACCGACATCCGCAACTTCGAACTGAGCGCGCGCAACCTGCGTGCCGGCGACACCACCCTGCTGGCGGCGGGCAACGACATCCTGGCGGTCGCCAACAGATTCCTGTCGCATCGCTACACGCCATACAGCGGAAGTGCGGCGGGGTATTACTACGACCGGGGCAGCCGCACGGGTGTGAAGGACCGGGCGAACTGCTGCTGATGGCCGGACGCGACATCCAGGGCAACAACTTCTCGCTGTACACCAATGGCAACCGCTATTGGAACTACCTCCTGGCGGCGCCACACGGTGATGAAACGAACGTCATCAAGGCCCTGCCCGACGAAGGCGCCGATATCACCCTGATGGCCGGCATGTCCGAAACCGCCAGCTATGACCTCTTCGAACAGGCTTATCTGAATCCGGCCAACCTGGCCGCGATGCCGGATTACCTCAAGACCACGCTGGCCGACGGCACGGTGGTGCCGCTGTATCTGACCGACAGCGTGGAAACCCGCGGCGACCTGGACAAGCTGGTGCGTCGTGGCCTGGTGTCGTTCGTGGAGGGACTGCTCGGCGCCGACGCGGTTGCCAGCCTCGCCAGTGACACGGACGGCAAGCTGACTCCGCAGCAGGCGTGGGAAGAGTACCGGCGATTGCCGGCGCGGGTACGCCAGCAGTTCCTGCGCCAGGTCTTTGTCTACGAACTGCGTCAGGCGGGACGCGACCAGAACGAGCTGGATTCGCAGAAGGAACCCCTCAATGGCGGCTACCGCCGGGGTTACGCGGCCATCGACACGCTGTTCCGGAGCGCGGCGGCCGCGGGCCAGCCCGTGCGCTATGCGCGGGATCTCCCGGATGACTGGCGCGGCAGCTGGACAGGTGCGGGCGATATCACCGCCACGCGGCTGACGGCGCGCACCCACCAGGGCGGTGACGTGAACGTCTTCACCCCCGGCGGTGGCCTGCAAGTGGCGGCGCTGGGGGCGACGGTGCCCGACGGCTACGGCCTGGTCACCCTGGCGTCCCCAGGGCAGATCAACGTGTTCGCGGATCAGGATGTCATTGTGAAAGTTCGCGCATTCTGTCCTTCGTCTCGGACGCCCATCCGCTGGGCAGCGATCAGGTCCTGTGGTCCACCCTGGGCGACATCGATGCCGGTCGCGGCGCCAAGACCGTGCGTGTCCCCAAGGCACCGGAAGTCATGGCGGATGAGGACGGCAACATCGCGGTACACGAAAAGCCCGACATGAGCGGTGCCGGCATCGGCACCGTGGGTGAAGGCGACGTGGATCTGGTGGCCCCGGCGGCACGGTGAACGCCGGCGACGCGGGCATACGCGTGGCCGGAAATTTCAATGTGGCTGCGCTGCATGTCCTGAATGCGGACAACATCCAGGTGCAGGGCGATGCAACAGGCCTGCAGATGATGGCCTCGGTGAACATATCGGCGCTGACTTCCGCAAGCGCCGCGGCCAACAGCGCCACCCAAGCGGCCCAGGACATGGTGAAGCGGCAGGCGCAGCAGGCGCGTCCGTCGATCATCCAGGTCGAGGTGCTGGGTTTCGGCGAGTCGTCGGCTGGCGCACGCAATCACTCGTCGCCATCCAGACAGGCACCGCCATTTGCAACCCTGCCCTATGACACGACCAGTCCGGTGCAGGTCGTCGGCATGGGCGGGGGCGTCGTCCCCGTGCAGGCCGCGATCCTGACCGAAGCCGAACGGCGTCGGCTGCGGCAGTCGACGCACTGACCGCATCCCGCCTGAAATCAAGCCGGGCCGCGAAGCGGCTTCGGCTTGAACATCCTTGCCCGCCAAGCGGGAACCGATAGACCCGAAGCTTGGAAAGCGGTTGCTCCGGGGACGGTAACCCCTTGGGGGACGTGGGGTTTCGGGACGGGTCAGCCGCTCGCTCATGCGATGTTTGAGGCAGGTCAGACGGCATTTCCCCGGTCAGGTCCGGGTGGGCGGGGTGGTCTGGACCAGACCACCGATCCGCCGGGGTCAGAGGGGTGGGCCGGCCGCAGAAGTCACCCCACTCGCCAGAGGGGGTGGCGACCCGGACTCCGGAACCCCACGTACCCCACGGGAAATCGACCCCAAGCCACCTAGCTAGGACGGCCGCCTTGTAAGCGGTAGGTCATCCGTTCGATTCGGATAAGCGGCACCACCACCCCCATTTCAAGGCGGGGCGACCGGCGCTAGCAGGGGCACCAGACGTGGCTCTCCTGCGACTCAGGCACCCAATTAGATCAACGACTTATAGAGCGTGAGGCTACTGTAACCACAATATATGGCATATGTGACCAACATATCGATTGCAACCACAGCATTTTCTGATATCTTCAAACAATGGCCACCGAAGAAACAAAGAAGGAGCGCTTTGTTCGCATAGCGACAAAGCGTGTCAATCGGGCGATCAATGAGATCCGCTTGATCGGAAATCTGTCCAACAGAAGTCATTACGACTTTTCTGAAGAGGACGTCAAAAGGATTCACAAAGCGCTGGAGGAAGAGCTCCGAGCGATGCGGAGTCGCTTTGACTCTCGGTCAGCCTTCAAGAGTGACGAATTCACGCTGTGATGCACCGAATGGAGATCGATATGGACGCCCGTAAACTTCTGGAAGAACTTTTAGCCGCCAAATCGCTTAAAGATCTCGATGAAATCGTAGACAGGGAACTGGATGCGAAGAATCTGACGCTCACCCCCGTCGGGGGCAGGCCAAACAATCGGGGCGCCATTGAGGTCGCTACCGATGCATCTCGCTCGCTTATCGAGCGGGTGACCAATGCACACGACGGCCTCTTGGAACTTGAGCACCAAAAACACCAAGGCACCCCTATCTGCGCTTCTCCTCGAGAGGCGGCGAGCGCTTGGCTCGGAGTACCTGCCGGAAAGGGCCTATCGGGCCTCAGCATCAAGGAGCGCCAGGATCTTGCAGCAAAGGTCGTGCTTACGCTGGATCCGGGGGACGGAAGTCAGGCCCGCATCATCACAGTGCAAGATCAAGGCGTCGGCATTCTTCCGGAGAAGATGTCGAGCACCATTCTTAGCATTAATGAATCCAACAAGATCGACAAGCACTATCTCGCCGGTACGTACGGACAGGGCGGCTCTAGTACATTTGCGTTCTCGCGTGCATCTTTGATCGTCTCTCGAAAGTTTGGACAGGAGAAGATCGGATTCACAGTAGTTCGCTACGAAGAGCTTCCGGCCGACAAGTTTAAGACTGGCCGATATGTCTATCTCTGCGATAAAGAGGCCGTGCTTTTCGCCGATGCAGAACCTGGCGATATGGAGCATGGGACCATCGTTCGCCACTTTGGCTATGACCTTTCCAGCTACGCCACCTCAATCGGCCCCAAGAGTCTCTACGGCGCTTTGCAGCGGGTGCTGTTTGATCCCGTGGCACCCGTTCGCCTCGAGAACCGCGTACACGGCTGGAACCGAGTTATTAAAGGCTCTCGGAATGCGCTGAACGGTGCGGTAGATCAGGGTGAAGACAGCAAAGGTCCCGATCTTGATCACAGCATCCCCGTGTTCAACGTTGCTTTAGGCGATTTCGGAAAGATCGGGATTGAGTACTGGCTGCTTAAGCGCAGCGAAGACAAAGGTAAGAAAGCCCCCTCAGACTCTTTCGTTGATGCGAGGCGCCCCATCGTCCTCACGCACAACGGGCAGAATCAGGGCGAGATCGCTGCAGCGCTTATCAAGAAGTCAGCTGACCTGCCTTATCTGCGCAGCAGACTCATCTGCCATATCAACTGTGATGGACTCTCCCCTGCTGCTAAGCGTCAACTCTTCGCTTCCACTCGTGAGCAATCTCGAGAGGGCTATCTCCTGACTCGAATTGAAGAAGAGCTAGTCAGCATTTTGAAGGCTGACGACGAGCTCAGGAGGCTGAATGATCTCGCCCGTGATCAGAACTTGGAGGATCAGGACGCAGCCGCAGAAGCACAGATGAAGAAGCAGGTCGCTCGCCTGTTGCGAATCTCCGGTGCGGCCCTCGCTGAGTAGGGGGAGCTAAGAAAAGTTCTGGATCAGACGGAAAGCCTTCAACACCAAAGAACAAGAAGACCGTCGAACCAATCACGCTCTCCGAACCGCCGACGTATATTGATCTCGTTTGGGAAGAAGAAGCGCCCATTCCATTCTTTGCTGGACAACGCCGCTATCTCCGCATTGAGACCGACGCAAATTCGGACTACCACGATCCTTCCGACGCAAAGAAATCACGAATTAATGTCGCAGTTCCCGAGCACATGCAGGTTTTTGGCACTACTCCACTGACAGCAGGCCGCATGCGGGTAGGCGTAGAGGCAAAGAGTGACGTAACCCTCGGTCAAGCTGGCAGTATCCGGGTAGAGCTCTATCGCACAGGATTGGCCACGCTAGGTGCAGAGCGTCCGACGGTCGTTGTCGAACCCCCGAAGCCCAAGGATCAAGGGAAAGGCGCACCCGTGCCTGACTTCCGGATTGTCGCAGTCGATGGCCCTGACGACCCAAACTGGGAGAACATTGTTGAAGCCGGAGAAGGTGACATCACCACTCACGCCAGCAATGCGGTCGAGAATGGCGGCCTCTTGATGATCTACTACTCCACTGCTTTTCCTCGATTCTCCACCGAGCTCAAACGATTCGCCATGGCTGACGAGGCACAAGCGAAATCCTTCAAGAAGCGTTACGAGCTCTGGATCGCAGTGCACTCTCTCCTGATTTATCAGGCCGATCAGGAGCGTGACGAAAGTTCCACCATGGATGATGAGCTTCAAGCCAAGCTGGAAAGAGAAGAACGCTGTCGCTTGGCGATCATGGCCACAATGATCGCCAGCCAAGAAGTTAAGAGTGGCATCTCATCTGATGAAGACGATGCCGAGGCCGCCTAGCGTTTACGCACCCGTTTCTTAGCGGGAGGCAACTTTCCACCATAGCTGTCCACAGGCACTTCAGCATTGGGTGTCTGTGGCTGCTGGGGCGGGACGCTATATCCACCAATTGGAACGGAATGAGCGGCAACTTGACGTTCATTCGCTTGGAACCTGCCGAGAGCCCCCAGGAGATAGTCTTCCCTAAGTTCGCAGCAAATCCACTTCCGACGATGGGCGTCGGCCACGGCGCCCGTCATGCAAGAGCCTGCGAATGGATCAACAACTAGATCCCCCTCATTCGTCAACATCTTGATGAAGAACTCCGGTAGCGCCCATGGAAATCTAGCCGGATGCGGACTTACCTCCATTTCCCGGCAGAACTTTTGGTAGGGATCATCGGATACCGTATTAGGAGCGGCGATAAGGTTTGGCGGAATTGCACCGCCATTGTCCTTGGCCCAAGCCCCTGATACGACATGACCCGAAGGCCTCGGGCCTGCGTTGTAGCCATTCTTGAAAAGACTTCTCCTGAGACTTCCCATACGCCGTTAATACACGTCGATTGCTCGCTTTCGGCCATGGCGTCGGAGAGAGCCACCAAACAGGATTAACAGCATCTTTTACCCGCAACCGACGGATGTTCACCCACTCCGCTGGAGCAGGCATTCGACATGGGTTCCACCAGTAGAAGTCTTGCGCCAGATAAAAACCAAACTCCTCGCAGAGCATCAGAAGCAGCTGGAATTGATATGGACTTTTAGCTGGAACACCCTCAAGCCAAGCCGGGCCAATATCTATAACCAGACTCCCATCTGACTTGAGAACTCTTTTTATACCCTCAGCGAAGGGCCGAAACCAATCCAGATAGCGATGAGCGGGTTCGTTCCCATAAGCTTTCTTCTTGATCAAGCCAAAAGGCGGCGATGTGACCACCAAGTCCACTGATTCTGGTTCGAGTGTCCGGTGGAGTAGCCCCAAACTGTCGCCGTGATAGATGCGGCCACTACCGCTCTTCCAGAACCGCTTAGGCTTCTCGTACTGGGGACGAATCTTGTTTGTCGGCACGGCTTCCGCCGAATCGACGTGTTGCGCCAATAGATGCCGAACAAGAGTGCTTACATTGTCATGACCAGATGCCTCCGCCATCTTGCGAAGTACTGATATCTCGTCTTCCGATAGACGAATATTGAGCATTTTACTGCGACTTTTGACACTACCCGTCATGAACTAACGCCCTGTGTAAAGCAGAACTAGGTTAGCTCACCTTTGGCATGCTTTACAACTTAAATTTCGTTGACCGAACCACGAACCAGAAGGACGCTGAGGCACCACTCAACCAACGGTGCTAAATGCTTCCCAAGCTCTTCTCCACCACGCAGTCAGAGCAAAAAACGAACCCTGCATCCGAGTCCCAGCCAAATGCGGACGCACCATCGCCCACTGGCTCTGACGCCGGATTGGCAGCTTCGCCAACGAAAATGTCTCAGGCACTTGACGTCTACCGCCGAATGAGTCGAAAAAAGGGCACGACGAGGAAAGAGATCGTGGCAGCCTTCATTGAAGAAGTCGGACTGACGAAGGCAGGCGCCGCTACCTACTACCAGATCATCAAGAAGGGGCGCAGCTGACCTTAATGACTGAGGCGCCTGAGTCGCAGGAGAGCCACGTCTGGTGCCCCTGCTAGCGCCGGTCGCCCCGCCTTGAAATGGGGGTGGTGGTGCCGCTTATCCGAATCGAACGGATGACCTACCGCTTACAAGGCGGTTGCTCTACCAGCTGAGCTAAAGCGGCACGGAGGGCCGGCGTTGCGCCGGTCCCGGGATTCTACCGCAGTGCGGCAGGACAGTCCTGCGGCTCCACCGGAACGCCGGCCAACAGGCGCAGCGCCATGGCGGTGGTTCCGGCCGGGGCGGCGACGTCCAGCCACCAGCGCGACGGGCCCTCCTCGCCTATCGCATGGACGCGGGCGGGAAAACCAGCCGCTGCGAGTTGTGCCTGGCGCCGCTCGGCGCCTTCCCGGCTGCGGTAGCGACCCAATGCGATTCCGTTGGTTTCCTCTCCCTGGTTGATCACCAGGAAATCGTCGAAGCCCGCCGCCCCGATGCGCTGCGCCATCGCCACCGCTTCCTCGCGGCTGGCCATT